>Ga0074198_1000712_pt1 | contig 29726 bp, 18 predicted proteins | sample EPASupsiteSAE323_FD_64527 | JGI IMG/M metagenome (GOLD analysis project Ga0074198, IMG submission 64527) | Bioremediated contaminated groundwater from EPA Superfund site, New Mexico - Sample SAE3-23 | ecosystem: Environmental > Aquatic > Deep subsurface > Groundwater > Contaminated ...
CCATGGGGCGCGTGCCTGGCGTCCCTTGCGATGGCTCCGTGGACGCCGCCATTGAGCTCGGTCCTGGCGTCCCTTGCGATGGCTGCGTGGACTCCGCCATTGAGCTCGGTCCTGGCGTCCCTTGCGATGGCTGCGTAGACTTCGCCATTGAGCTCGGTCCTGGCGTCCCTTGCGATGGCTGCGTGGACTTCGCCATTGAGCTCGGTCCTGGCGTCCCTTGCGATGGCTGCGTAGACTTCGCCATTGAGCTCGGTCCTGGCGTCCCTTGCGATGGCTGCGTGGACTCCGCCATTTTAGCCATGTTTGATAGTTTCTATAGAAGTGCTTTGGCCTAAATGTATACAAAAATCGGACAAATTGTAAATTTCTTCAAGCCTGTGATCGTTGATGAAAAAACTACAGCGTTTTTGGGTCGCAATTTTACGAAAAAGTTTGGTCAATTTTTCTATTTTTATCTCGTCAATTGCCGCAAATGGCTCGTCCATCATGATGAAAAATGCCGGGCCGATCACGATTTTCGAAAGTTCTACGCTACGTTTCATGCCCCCGGAAAGTTCGCTCGGTTTTTTCTTGACAAAATCTTTGAGTTCAAATAGCTCAATTGCCTCGTCAATGGCCGTATTTTGTTGATTTTTAGGCAAAAGAGATTGGGCGAAAATTAACAAATTATTTTTTACACTAATATCGTCAAAAAGGGCGTTATTTTGTGGGATATATTTGATACCTGCTCGGACCCGCTGTTCTGGCCGTAATTTCGTGATTTCTTTCCCGTCGACGAAAATTTGCCCATTCTCAATCGGCCCAATTCCCACGATTGCTTCGTATAAAGACGACTTTCCAATCCCATTTGGACCTTCAACCATCCAGATCTCATGAGCTCCGACTTTGAACGAAAAATCTGCGAAAATGCGGCGATTTGCCTTGTTCAAAACGCTTAAATTTCGCGCCTCAAAAACTAGATTTGATTTTTCCATTTACCAATACCAACTTTCTATTTTTTATATCAAAATACCCGATTTTTGAATATCCTTGGACATTTTTCAGGGCAACATATTCAATTTCTTCCAATTTGATTTTTTCTCCGATTTTTTGCGCTTTTTTTGCGTACAAATTTATTTTTGAGTTCGAAATTCGAATTCCTTTTTCAAATAAAATGTTATTAAAATCCGCTGTTATGGCCGTTTCTGCGATTGCCGTTATATCCGCCTTTTTGAAAATAACTTTCGAAAATCTTGCAATTTTATTTTTGATCGAAATTTGATCAATTGTCAATGTATAGTCCGCATTTTTGGCCGTGATTTTATGTATGGTGCCGTTAAAAAGGTAATTAATTTTTGCCAATTCAATTTGAATTTTCCAATCTCGATTTTGTACAAATAAATTTGTTGTCCGAAAGTTAAAATCATGGATAATTAAGTCGTCCGGACTTGTAAAACTAAACTCACGAAACTGGCCAAAATAGCCGTTTTTTATGAGAATATCGTTGCTTTTTGTGTTGAACAAAACCCATTGAGATTTCAGCCAAATTTCTCCAAATTCCATCAAAATATCAACTGCGGTTATGAAATAGTGTCCAGATTGAAAAGTACCGTGAATTCTTGCGATATTTGTGATCAAATTTGTGTTTTTCAAGAAGAAAATTATTCGAATTTTGTCCCCGAGGATGAATTCGTTTGAAAAGATAGAAACTTCCTGAATTTCAGCGTCGCATTTGTAAGTTCCGATGGATTTTAGCTTGACTTTTTTTAAATATGCCCTCGAAACATCTTTGAATTTGCCTTCTGAGGGCATTTCTGAGCTCGCTGAGCAGTGTAATAAGCCGAATACGACTATAAGTGTGCGAACAAAGATTCCGACCATCCAAGACAATCCAATTGAGCCAAATAAGGCAAAAATTTAAAGCATTCGTGTGCCAAGCTCTTCCGACATTCCCGTTCGAGAATTTCGTCAAATTTTTCCTTGAGCAAGTGCAGGTAAAGTACGTCAGTGCAAGCGTAAGTTTTTTGTTCTTCTGTCAAAGTTCCGCGCCCCCAATCAGACGACTGCTCTTTTTTCGAAATTTCCACCCCGAGCATTTCTGAGCAAATTGTCTTCAAACCATGCCTTTCTGTGTAAGTTCTGGCCATTTTCGAGGCAATTTTTGTACAATAAATGTTTAGCGGCAAAATTCCGAAAGTATGAAAAAGCAAAGCCACATCGAACCGGGCAAAATGGAAAATTTTTACAATCGAATTATCTTCCAAAAGTTTTACCAAATTAGGCGAATTATATGAGCTATTAGCCGAAAACTTGACAAGATGGCACTCTTTTCCGTCAAAAGTCAATTGTACCAAACAAAGTCGATCTCTTCCAATTTGTAGCCCCATCGCTTCGGTATCTATTGCCACGGAATCCCCAAATTTTAGCCAATCGGGCAAATCGTCGTCGTGTACATAAATTTTTTCTGGTTTTTGCAAATATTTAGTCATTTTTCAAAGGGATTATACAATATTTTTGTTCAAAAAAGTAGGGCATTTTTACTTTTGCGATAGAATTTTGTAATTTTTGCGATTTTTCAAATAATTAGGGCGATTTTTTTTGTAATTTCGATTTTTTTTTGCAATTTAAGGAAAATTTTTTCGGAAAGTTGGCCATTCTAGCAAAATTTTTACTTTTGAATAAAATGGAATTATGTATTCGTTTTACCGTTGTGAAGAATCCAAAAATGTTGAAGAATTGCTGTTTTTGCTGATGAAAAAGGCTAGAAAAGAGCGCTTAAGTGTCAGTGTTTGTTTTGCAAATCGTACGAATTTTGAGGATTTTTCGCGGAAAATTTGGTATTCTGGTCAGGTTTTGGCGCATGGTTTGCCAGAGGATGGGTTTTTGGATTTGCAACCAATCGTTTTTGATTTGGTTTTACATAAAAAAGATGTTGCGATTATACTTTTCTCCGCAATTCAGGCGGGTTTTGTGAAGTTTTCTGAAATTTTAAATTATTCAAAAGTGCTTTTTATTGACGATTTGGCAACAAACGATCGTTCTGTTTTTGAAGCAGATTTTTTTGTCGAAATACGAAATTTTGCGGTGAAAAATCATGAAAAAATACGATTTTGGAAATTTTCCAGGTCTAAATCGAACGTTGCTTGGGAAAATATTGATTTAAATCAATTTTTTATTGGTTTTTAGCGTTGTTTGTGCGCGTAATATAGGGAGGTACGTCATTTTCTTCGTGATGTTTCCACGAGGTTTTGCTTGATTTTTAAGAGTGAAGATTAAGCGTGTTTTGTTGAGTGTTTTGAATGTGCATAGGGGGGTAGTGGTAATAAAATTACACATCATTCTGAGTGGTTTTAAGCTGATTTTACCCTTGTTTTTGCCGTTTTTGTAAAAGTTCTTTTTGTTGTGATTTGTGAAGTCTTTTTTATCGATTTTTCTGAAGAATTTTCGTCTTTTTCTTCGGTTTTTTTGCTAAATTTTGTGAAAATTTTACGTGGTTTTGCGGGGGAGGTCCTCTTTTTTGCCAATAATTCAAGGGCTTGTTCGAAGGTGATGTCTAAAGGATCTTTGACGGAGACGAACGTGGAATCGTGCTTTATGAACGGTCCGAAACGTCCGATTCCAATGGTTACTTTTTTGCCTTCAAATTCGCCCAATTCCTTAGGTAAATCGGCCAAAAATGCGACTTTTTCTTCGTCTAATTCCAAATCATCTTGCCAAATTTTTGGTACAGGAATTCTTTTGACGTTTGAAATCGCCTTCTTTTTTTGCCCTTTTTTAGCCTTTTTCACCTCGTTTTCTTCGTGGTCTTTATTGTCCTCGTACCCCTGTATGTGAAATTCTATATATGGGCCATACGGTCCTTTTTTGAGCTCTATTTGCCTATTTTCAATTTCCCATGTTTTATTAGGCATTTGAGAGTCATTTTCCTGCAAATCTTGGCCATTTTCGCCAATATTTACAACTTCTTTACAATTTGGATAGTTACTACAGCCAAGCATAGCGCCAAAACGGGTTATTTTTAAGAGCAAATTTCCATCGCATTTTGGACATTTTGTCAATTCTTTGTGGAAATAATTTGGAAATTGGATTTGAACTCCGGAACTGATTTCCAGCGGATTTTTTTCATTGACAAAATTTATAGTTTTATCCAAATGTTGCCAAAATTTGTCAAGAATTTCCAAATGTTGACCATTATTTTCGTTCAATTCGTCCAAATCGTCCTCGAGTTTTGCCGTAAATTCATAAGCAACTTCGTCGACAAAAAATTGCTTCAAAAACGCGGTTACTACCCAACCTTTTTGTGTCGGGGAGATAATTTTTTTACTTTTTGAGGCATATTCGCGCTCGTACAAAACCGAAATGATCTTTGGATAAGTGCTCGGACGTCCAATCCCGCGTTTTTCAAGTTGTTGGATCAAAGTTGCCTCCGAATACCGCCTAGGAGGCTGAGTTTGATGTTCAGTCTCAATCACTTCCTTGCAATTTAGCTCAGAATTTTCGCGGATTTTTGAAAGATCAGTTTTGGATTTTTGAGGATTTTCGTCGTCCTCCTCGTCTTGCTTTTCCAAAATCTTAAAACCTGGAAAAAGGGTATTCGTAGTTTTCAGCTCGAAGATGGAAGTATGCTCAAGTTTGGCTTTTTTGGCCGATTCGAAGTGATTTCCGTGGATTTGTACAGTCACAGTTTCCATCAAAGCGGCGGCCATTTGCGAAGCCATTGTACGTTCCCAAATCAAGCGGTAAAGAGCTTCCAAGTTCCGATCGCCGAGGTTGAGCGAATTTGGCTCGAGATTGATGTCCACAGGTCGGATCGCTTCGTGGGCTTCTTGGGCGTTTTTGGTCGTAGATTTATAGGAATTTGCAGATTTTGGAAGATATTCAGGATCGAATTTTGCCGCGATTTTGGCCCGAATTTCTTTGATTGCAGTTGGTTCTATGTTCACACTGTCAGTACGCATATAAGTGATCAATCCAACGTGTTTCCCGCCGATTGTGAACCCTTCGTAGAGCTTTTGAGCCAGTTGAGTCGTCATTGCTGGAGAGAAATTTAGCCGACTCGAGGCCGCTTGTAGCATAGTTGAGGTAATGAAAGGCGCTTGAGGAGCTTGTCGAAATTGCTGTTTTTTCAGGGTTCCGGCAGTGAACGTGCTTACTTCTGGTTGGACCAAATTTATATCCACTTTTTGGCCGAAAATATTACCATTTTCAAACTCGCGGTCGTCGAACTGTTGCATAAAAGCGGTTCCATTACTTTCCGCGAATTTTGCCTCGATTTTGAAATATTGCTCGGTTTTGAAATTCAAAATTTCGTATTCTCGTTCGACAATGAGTCTTAAAGCTACAGATTGGACGCGGCCGGCAGACTTGCAACATGGTATTTTATGCCACAAAAGCGGGGAAATCGAAAAGCCGAACAGGTAATCTAGCCCAATTCTGGCCAAATATGATTCGACAAGTCCTGTACGAAGCTGCCCAGGGGTTTCAAGAGCTTCCAAAATGGCCTTTTTTGAGACGGAATGGAAGACAATTCTCTGGGTTTCTTTGTTAATTTTATTGTTTTTTAACATTTGGTCAAAGTGCCAGGCTATACCTTCTCCTTCGCGGTCCAAGTCTGTTGCAATTATGATTTTATCCGCCTGCGAGGCCGAATTTAGAATTTCATTTTTGTGTTTTTCCCATTGCAGAGTCGTTTTCCAGTGATATTTGTAGCCCTTGTCCGTTTCAATAGAACCAGATTTCGTAACCAAATTCCGTACATGCCCGTAAGTCGACAGAACCTTGTATTTTTCCTGCTCGGTCTTCAGGTATTCGTTAATGGCTTTTGCCTTCGTCGGGGATTCTACAACAATAAAAATCATAAGCAATATTTTTGCACAAACTAATTAAATTTGCCATATATATTTAACAAATTTGAGATTTTGTATTTTTAAGGTTTATTCAGAGCCATTTTGGCCAAATTTTGTGAGGTTTTTTGTGCGGAATTTTGGCCTCGATTTTTTTTGCGGAAAATTTTTTGCGGATTGTTGACATTTTTTTTGAAAATAAATATCATAAAAGCGTGGGGGCGTAGCTCAGTTGGTTAGAGCGTCGGCTTGTCACGCCGAAGGTCGCGGGTTCGAGCCCCGTCGCTCCCGCCACGTTTCTTACGAGACGAATGTGTTAACAAAATACAAAATGTTTTTCCAAATTACCAACAGGTAGTGGATTTTTCCCGAATTTTTCTATATGATTTTTATATGGATATTAATAGGTTGATCAGGGTGTCTGGTATGGATCCGGAGTTGGAAGATAAGGAAAAGTTGCAATCTTTGGAGCAGGATTTACAAAATATTGTGGAATTAATTGCCCAGTTGCCAGATCCTATTGCTATGAAATCCGATCAAATGTACGAGCGTTTTATGACTTTGGCCGAAGATGAGTTTGACAAAAAGGCAACGAAAGAAGAAATTTTGTCCAATACTAGTTTTAAAGCTGAAGATATGTTTAAAATCGGTTAAAATTCTGTCGGTTGAAATTGTTTAAAATCGGTTAAAATTCTGAAATTTACAAAATATTTTATGAAAATTGTTAAAAATCAGCAAAATAATGGCAAAATAGTTCCAAAATAGTGAATTTTTTTAAAGATGTAGTAAATTTTTATTTGTGCTAAACTGGGATTATGCGTGGTTTTAAAGATAACATTCCGCCAGTAAGTCGTGGTATTGATTACGTTCAGCGGGTTTTTCAGTTGTGTTCGGATAAGTTCGGTTGCGATATGGTGGATTTGCCTATAGTTGAGGACGCGGATTTGTATTTTCGGACTAGTGGGGACGCTTCCGATGTTTGTAATAAGGAGCTTTTTGAAGTCCGGCGTTGGAAGGGTGATTTTGAGGGTTGGGCTCTTCGGCCTGAGGGGACAGCCAGTTGTATGCGGGCGATTAAAGAGGCGAATTTTATGCAATCGGCGCGGGCGGCTAGGTTTGCTTACTTTGGGCCTATGTTTAGGTATAATCGGCCTCAAAAGGGGCGTTATCGTCAGTTTTTACAAGCAGGTTGGGAGTTTATAGGCCAAAAAGGGGCCGCTTCCGATTGTGAGATTATTCTGGGCGCCGTCGAGTTTTTGCGTACTTTTGGGTTTGATTTTACGCTGGAAATTAATTCTATTGGAAGTGCTCAAGATCGGCGTCTATACCGTGCAGAATTGGCTAAAATGCTGTCTTTGGACGAAGGGGCTGATCCGTTGAAGGTCCTTGATAAGGCCGAAAATTTTGATAATATTCCAAAGATGAAATTGAATCCAGAAGATGCCGCCGATTTCGAAAAGTTACGCTATTTATTGGCAAAAAGCGGGTTGGAAGCTCGGGGGGTTAAGGTTGTTCATAATCCGTATTTGGTACGCGGTTTGGATTATTATAATTCCACGGTTTTTGAGTTGAAGGCTGTTGAGACTGGGCAGACTGTGCTTGCTGGCGGGCGGTACGATGGTTTAATGGAGCAAATTGGCGGGGATTTTGTGCCTGCCGTTGGGTTTGCAGCCGGGGTTGATCGGATTGTTGATCATATGGGGTTTGTATATGATAACAAAAAAGTGGCTTTAATTGCGCTGGATAGCCATGATTATGCGTTGAAATTAGCGGCTAAAATCCGTTCTGAATACGATTTTGGTTGCGTAGTTTATTGGAATTTAGATTTGGCCAAGGCGTTGCGGGAGTGCGATAAACAGGGCTATGAATGGGTGGTTATTTGCGGGCAAAATGAAGCAAATTCAGGTCAATTTTTGGTGAAAAATTTACGTACCCAAAATCAGGAAATTCGGAAATTCGATTTGCCATTTTCTTTGTGAAATTTTTCTGTGTGAAGTTTTGAAAAATCGACCATAAAATTGGTTGTAAAATCGGCCATTTTAGCCATCAATCGAGCGAATTTATATCTATAATTTCCGGAAAAACAGAATGATCAAAAACGATTCCTTTGACAAAAATTTGCCTATATTTCAATTGATTTTTTGCCTCATATTCAAAAAACGCGTTAATCGATCGCTCAAGTCCTTTCTTACTAATTGCTGCTATTGCTTGGTCTTTTTTTTGCCGTTTTTTCACCTCAAAAATATACAAATCCTGGCCTTTTTGGCCGAGAATATCGATTTCCCCATGACGATTCTTAATTCGCTGTCCAATGATCCTAAATCCGCTACAAATTAGATAAAATTTTGCCACAGATTCAAAAATCTTCCCAGTTTCGTAGCTTGTCATGTCACATACTAACGTTTTTATTGTCAATTAGTCAATCGTTGTTTCTCGAATTTTTGCAATTTTTTCTTTGATTTTTTGGACAGTAGTATTTTTTAGCCCATTTCCGATGACGATTTTGTCAAAATGCGCTATTTTAGCCAAATTTAAAAGGTTAATTCCTCCGTCTGAAGTGATAATTTTCCCGCGTTTTTGTAAATTTTTACTCAATTCCAGATTTTCAGGATCGAAATTTTGGCCACAATAGCCGAGTTTTACGTTCATCAAAGTGTATTCCTTAACTTCGATTTTTGGGGGATTTTCTCCTAATTCTATGGCTAAACCGGCATCAAGTTGCTCAAAAAGCGGCCAATTTTCGATCTTTTTTGCATGAAAAAACATTTTTTCCGGATTGTGAGAAGCAAATTCTTGGATCAATTTATCGTTCCAGTTTGACATATAGTGTACAACAAAAGGCAATCCAAAATCGGCCATTTTAGCCACAATTCGCGAATCTAAGCCAAGAAAATTTGCGAAAGTTGGATCAATTAGATCTATGTGAAAGCCATCGATTCCTTGTAAAACCATGGATTTTAGCCAATTTTCGAGATTAAATGGATCGGCGGCCAAAACGGAAGCATAAATTTTCATTTTTTCATAGTCTTAGATTTTTTGGAAAAAGTCAAGAATTACAGCGAAATTTGGTCTGAAATTGGCCATTTTTGGGAATTTTGAAAAATTTAGCAAAATTTAAAGTTGTGAAATTCCTAGAAAAATAGGGTGAAATTTATAAAAATATTGTGAATTGTTAAAAACATTAGCAAAATGGCGAAAATTGTGAGTAAAATATTGGAAAAAATAGGTCTGATGGAAAAATTTTTCATCGAAAAAATTTTGTTGCAAAATTCTATGGCGAAAAAAATGACAGAACTTAATAAAGCCAGCCAAATTAGCGGGTTTTTAATGATATTTTGCGAATTAAAAATACTTGTACTTTGCATCGTTTCAATACAACTAGGCAAAATATACGGAAAGATTGCAGAGAAAAAAATCAAATTTAGAGTTAAAATTGAGAAGATTTCTATGATCAAAGCCAGGCGGGTACGATTGAAAAAAATGGCTAAAATGGCCGAGATTTGAAGGATTCCTGGTATAATATAGATCAAACTTGGCTTGAAAAACGAGTGAATCCATTCGCAATTGGTCGAAAATAGAGGTGGAATTGCGATTACAAAAATTGTCAACAAGGCAAAATTTACGAGGATGCTGAAAATTTTCATTGATTTTGTACGGAAATTTATGTAAGTTGCGCCAATAGATAGTGCGGAAATGGCTAAAATGGCTGAGATTGTGAGGATTTTTATGTTAGCCAAATCGTTGAGTTCGAAAAATGAAAAAATCACACTTTTTTTTCCGATATAAAAAGGCAATCCGATAAAAATTTCTCCTAAAATTGCGCCAAAAATCAGGGTGGTGAGTAAACAAGATTCGGTGATGAAAAAATCTGTCAAAATGTGAAATTTTTCGTTTTGGATTTTTTTCCTCAGAAATTGAAGAATTTCACGCAAAATTAAGGTGAAAATTAGCCCTAAAATCAGCGGATTTAACACAAAATTCAGGATTTCGAAACTGTTTTGAAAATTACAAAAAAATATTATCGAAAAAATGATCAGGAAAATTTTATGAGCTTCCCAAAATTGGCTGCAAAATTGACTTTTTTGGCGGAAAATTTCGGTTTTTTTACGTGTTTTTTTTTGCCAACTAAAAACCATTCCAATTCCAAGATCTAGCATGGAAATTGTTGTAAAAACAGCCAAAATGGCGGCTAAAGTGATAATGTACAAGAATTTCCAACTAGTCAAAAATCTCATTATTTGCAAACAATTTAGAAAAATCGCTTCAAAATTAGCCATGATCCGAATTATATCATATTTTTAACCAAATTTACCACCTTTTTTTGCGAAAATCTCAGAAAAATCCCATGAAAATTGGCTATTTTATTGGAATTATGTGGGTTTTTTTAGATAGTTCTGAATAGGGAATGACAAATAGGCGATCTGCGCGTAAGGAAGCTGCCTTTTTTGGTTCGTTGAGTAAAATGCCTACGGATGGCTTGCCAGGCGGATAAACTACGATTTTGCCATTGTTATCTTTTGCGAAAAATGGGCTATTTTTGCCATCAAATTCAGGTAAATTATAGGATTGAGACCAAATTTCGGTCACATAATTCCGTTTTGGATAGGCGATTATTTTATCTGGCAAAACCAAAGCGATTGCATATGGATGTACTAGTATAAATGGCTTAAATGGCCGAAAAATGATACTATTTGCGAACATTCCGATTCCAATAGCCAGGAAAAAATACCTAATCCAATTTCGCTCAAAAATGGCAAAAAGGGCCACTCCAGTGACCAAACCGATACAACCATATGACGAGATCGGGTCGATATGTATGTGCATCCCCAGCGGCGCGGTCAGTTCCCCAATTTTGATAAAGATTTGAAAACCGCAATCTAGCAGCCATCCAAGCCATTTTTCCATGCCAAAGATAGAAAAAATCATGAAAACTAGACTAATTGGCGTGATGATCAACGAAACGAACGGTATGGCGATCATGTTGGCCAGAAAGGGCTGAATAGAGGTCGTATGGAAGTGAAAAATCGAAATTGGAATAATTATCAAAGAAGCGAAAAAGGTGGAGAAAAATGACTTAGAAATGATTCTGAGGGCGCGATTGTGAATATAGATGTTCTTTGCGCAACCGATGCCTAAAACCGCGCCAAAAGAGAGCTGAAAACCGATGTCATTGATGGCTTTTGGGTTGATTGCTAATATGATGGCCGCCGACCAAAGTAGGGTTTCTAGATTGCGTTTTCCGCCAAAATACATTGCCAAAATGGCGAAACTGGACATCATCAGCGACCGAACCAAAGGGTATTCAAAGCCGACAAGATAGCAATAGACCATTGTCAGGATCAACGCGCCAAGTTTACCTATGATATCAAGAGGGATTATCAGGGCTAGATTTGGGTAGATTAGACCGATTAGCCGTCGAAAAATGAGATAGAAAATCATGGCTAAAATGGCGATGTTTAATACAGAAACCCCTAATAAGTGAGCAATTCCGGCGTCTTGAAAAGTAGCTCGGATTTTTTTAGGAACGGCGAAAGTGTCGGAAAGTATGATCGCTTTGGCCATTTGAGCGGAATTTCGGCTAAGATTTTGGTTGAATTTTTGCCGCAAAAAGGTTTTGAAACTGTGATTTTCTGTGGACGTGACTTCGATTTCGTCGATAGTTCCCATGATGACTTTTTGGCGAGAAATTTGTGGCATTGGATTTGGGGTACTAGTCAAAAACCGGCCAATAAAGCGGGCTTTTTTGATGTTTTCCAAGTTGATTTTTTCCGGAAAAAGTTCTATTTTTGGTTTTGGCGACCTCTTTGGATGAGCCATTGAGCTCGGTCCTGGCGTTCCTTGCGATGGCTTCGTGGACTCCGCCATTCTGGCCGATTTTTCGTTGTTTTTCTTGAGTTTTTTTGCAGAATTTTTTGTTTCGAAAATTTCACTATTAATTTCGTCCAAATTTTCATTTTTGACAGCCGGTAAAGTTTCCGCATTTTCAGAATTTGCCAAATTTTCTGGATTTTTTGCTGCGATTTTTTCGAGCGAATCTTGGGGCAAAATTTTGTAAATTACAGGAATTTTTTTCAGTCTTGGTGCTTTCGATAGCTTGTTAAAGTCCGCCATTTTGGCCGAGTCTGGAACTTTTTGCGACCCCGTAGACTTTGCTATTTTGCTCAGATCTAGCATCTTTGAAGGCCCCGTAGACTCCGCCATTTTGGCCGGATTTTGAAGATTAAGTTGTTGACTATAAGCGACCAGTTTTTCCAAATCTTCAATTTTTAATTTTACCTGCGCCGTTTTGGGCAAAATCGGTTTTTCGTCAATTTTGTACCAATTTTTTTCCTCTTCATTCTTGCCCGTTTTTAACTGAACCGAACGTTTTGGCCGGAAATTTGGGTCAAATTTTAGATCTTCCAAGACCAAATATGCCGCGTTTTCTTTGATCCGAAAGTCCTGAATATAGGCCGAAAAAGCTGTCCTTTTATAGGAGTAAACTTCCTCAATTTCTGTTCGAGCCAATCCCAAAGCCATCCCAAGAGCTGTAAAAATTAACAATTTATTAAAGACGGAAAAATTGAACGGAAAAGCGATTGTAATCATAGCCAAAAAAGCCATAAAAAGCCGCCATTCTAGCGGAAAAAAGAGCCCGAAGACGAACACAATCGGCGAGCATAAATTCAAGGCAAAAAAATTGAAGAAATGCATATTTAGACTATATCCGAACTTGGCCAATTTTGCAAAACCAAAAACGTAAAATTAAGAATGAACTTGTTAATAAGAGTTAACCAAAATTAACCAGAAATTTCCAGGCAAAAATTTTAAATTTTATTTTGCGAAAGGCCAGACAAAATTTGTACCGTTCCAATTATCAGCAACCATCATACCGTTATGGAGCATGGCGTTAATAATGTTAACAACTCCTTCAACTTCCAAAACATCTTGTACAAACTGGGCCGGATTTGCGGTCATATTTGTGAACATTGAGTTAAAATGGTTCAAATCTTGATAGTTGAAATTAGGGTTAATAGTTGGACAACGGTCGAAAATATCCTTAGCATAAGCTGGCACTGCGGCGTAGTTATGAGCTTGGTAATCTGCGTGTGACTGATAGGCAATATCGTCTATTTTTCCAATGAACATTTCCACAGCTACCATAGGTAGAAGGGATGATACGAACTGCGGAGAGTCATAGACGGAAAGCTGAGTTAATAAAGTTTCCCAAAGAGATTTTCCTACTAAATTATCCATTTGTTTTGCGTAATTATAGTTAACATTGCAACGAGTTGCGGCATCTATTAACGAAACCCCGTCTTGTACACCAGAAAATCCGGCAAAAGAAGGGGAAAGTACGCAAAAAGATGGCAAGGAAACTTGTAAGGCGTTTGCATATAGACACGATCCTTGCTTGGTCAAGTTTCCACTAGGATCGACGGTAGGAGTTGCTGCTATGATTGCAGGTTTGCTGAATTGTACGACGTTTTCTGCGAATCTACGGGTAGCTTGGAAAAGACCTTCATAACTGGAATAGCTGACATTGAAAGGTTCGGCTGCGGTTGCGTTGTGGTCGAAAGCGCCCGAAAGCATCATTCCAGCTAGGTCGGTTAAATTTGTTAATAAATTGGTCATACCAGTTGTGACTGACTTAAAGTCGCACCTACTTACGTAAGCGCCATAGATTCCGAGCATCATGTTGAAAAAGTTATTGTCGTTTCCGGAAACTTGTAGAAGGCCGGTCTTTTGAGCTGCGGCATTTTGAAGGTCTCCAAGCATCCAAGAAGACATGCATTGAGGGCTTATTCCGCTTATAGAATGGTTTACTACTGGAGCTGTGATGTTTGCTATAGCCTGATCAAAACTAGCAGCAGATTCGGTCAAATTGATAGGATACGGCGAGCCTACGCATTGGAATGTTGAGTTGTTAGGAAGTAATACGATTTGGTTCGTGGTAGCACGGTTTACGTAGTTCATTATGATAGCTGCTCCGGCTCCTATGGCTGCGAAAGCAGCGGCAGTTGAGAATTTGACAGAACAACTACAGCAGCAATTCTTATCTTGAAGTTCTTCTTGAAGAGTTCCAGCAGCGTTCAATACCTGGGCAAAAGCTATGATTGCAGGAGCATATTCAGGGCCATTCTCGCTATCCAAAATCTTTTTAGCTCCACTTATACCGTGGTTAATAGCATCTTGGTTAACTATAGGGGTAGTAGCACAGAAACGAGAAGGAATGATCCAAAGATACTCGTATCCGCGTATGTTATATTGGAATAAAGGACGTAGAGAATCCATTGCAGTTGTAATAGCTCTTGATGATTCGGTCAATTCAGCCCCTGGAACAGCGAGATCACTGCGAATTTTTGTAAACACTTTTTCAAACAATTCTTCATAATTTTTGAAGTCTTTGATTTGGGTAATATGTCCTGCTAAAATGTCTATTTTTTTTGTATTGTTTGCTCCGTTTGAGTTAAAAGTTTGCATTTCTACTTCGGTAAATCCACTTTTGACCGAATCGAAAATGCCTTCTATTGTCATTGAGCTAGTCGTTGGTTGATGTTTTTGTACATATTTTGAACCTGCGGATCTGAAAAGCCCATTTGCTTGTTCTGATAAATTTAGAACTACAATTTTACTTAAATCTACATTCTCATCATTTTGAATTCCATAGCCAGGTCCTACCCCGGAATACCTATTGTTATCTCTTTCATCAGGTTGATCATAATAGCCTTTTTTACCAGCAATAGCATCGTTAAATGCCGATAAACACAGCACATAACATAAAAGTTTTACAAATTTTTTCATATCCAAAATTGTTACATAAACGTAGTTAATAAAATATTAATCTGTTGCGAAAAGTTAAAATTGAAAGTGAAAAAATGAGTCGGAATTTTGGTGAAATTTGATTTAGCAATTGACAAGAATGGTTTGATTGTTGCAAGCTGCAGCCTGGGTTGCTTGAGTAAAATTGACTCCTAAATCTTCGTTTTCGATTTTCGAAAATGGATCGGTTGAAAAGTCTAATCCTGGGTAAGTCCCTGCGTGGAGTCCTCCGTAAAAGACTGGAAGAGAACTTGCTTTCGGATTTAACCCGCCGCCAGAGAAGACGTGGGTTGTATTTGAAAGTTCTGGAACGGTATAGTAAGCAAATTGTGCAGTCGGAGTTGCACAAGTAGTCAAGCAAGCGGTGTTATTAGGAATACCAAAGCCTGGGGTTGCGGAAGCGTTCAAAATTTTGCTAGAAATCCAGCCGCTATAGACGTCGCCGTTTGCTAAACCTTTTGTAAATCCGTAATGGACTCCATCGCCGCTGTGGTATAGAGAGTTGAGATTGGATTGGGCGTAATTGGCAACTTGGCAAAGATCTTGGGCGGTAGCTTGAGTTAGCAAATCAAAAGTCAATCCTTGTTGTGAACCAAAGTTGAATTCTATTGGGTATTCTGAGCAGGCGTTTGTTTGACAGCAAGTCACTTGTATAAATTTTGCGGATTGTTCCATAACGTGGTTAGAGAAGTAAAATTGATCCAAATCCTGCGTAAAATTACACCAAGAAGAAATGTTAATAGGGTTTGCCGCACTGTCAAACAAAAACATCTTATTTGCCGAAGTATCCACATAAAAATAATCAGAATTTGACATAACTGGGTAAGCATAACCTACAAAAGATTTCAATTCTTCTAGAGCAAGGGAAACTGATAAGAATAATTTCAAGGCTTCTGGGGATTTCTGCATGTTCATACGTACCAAAGACTGATTACGAATGAAAGAGGCTGTTTCATTAACCATTGTTAACGCTTTTGCATAATTTGCCCCGCATTTTGTAGCAGCGGATAAAATAGGGTTAGTTTGAGTTGTTGATCTATCTACGAAGTTGAAGTTTGGATAGGTAACAGTAGCGTATTGAGGGAAAAGTATAGAATTGACAATTTGTGTCAAGTTTATATTGCCTTGGACGTTGGCAAACAGCAATTCGTCCGTAAAACAAGAGCCAGTTATTCCCAAATCGCCGCTAGGATCTGGGGAAGTTGTGTTCAATTGAGTCATGGCATCGAAGTTCAAGCCAAAATTTTGTATGGAATCTTTGACAAAATTACCCAAACCCGTCATTGTTTTGAAATCAACATTATCCGTTGTTTTGTTGGAATTGAAAGCTCCGTTGAATGGCATTACGAAAACATTTACCAAAGATTGCTCAGTATTTTTCAAAAGAGTTTCCAGAGAATTTTCGTCATTTCCCATGAAAAGCCCGGCTACCGTACCCCAGAAAAGGTTAACAAAATTGCTTCTATCGTTGTTATAAGCTTGGGTATATCCGCCCGAGCAGCTTTGGAAAGTGCTCTGAATGGCGTCTTTGAAGGCCGTAAAATTCGAAATTAAATGACTTCCGTTTTTAAATATAGAATTGTTTTGGTTTATAATACTTATACCATCTTGTATGCAACTTCCGACCGTTTGGGTATTCAAAACTACATTTGCTCCAGTCGTTGCGGGGGTGACTGCGCATGATCCGTTTGTCAATTGGTAAACATTTTTAGTAGTATCGAAAGTGGAATGAGTTACTCCAGCGACCACTCCAAAGCCGGCCAATAATGCGGCAATATTTGTCACTGTTCCCAAGCTACAGCAGCATAGGCAGGATTTTTTGTTAAGACTTTCTTCAAATTCGAAGCAGTTTGTCATTACCTGGGCAAATCCTACGACTGTATCGATGAAATTGTCATTTTTGAATTGGCTTTGTTCTCGGTTTTTAGATAAAAATTCTAGCAGTTTTTGGGCATCGTTAATAGATTCGTAATTTTCTCTGTCTATTTGTGGGTTTGTCATTGCTGTCCATGTAAGCCAAATAGGGGCAAAGGATGATCCTGCAGTTACGACAGTCTTCATTGCATCTAACGTCAAAATCATGTTATTTATATTTTGCCCAATTGTTGGAGGTAAAGTATACTTTCCAGACTTTAATTCGCCTAATCTTTCTTTGACTTTGTTTAAAACATCTATAATTTTTTCAGAATCGATTTTTGTCATTGCTCGAGCAGCGGAGTTCATTTGTTTTAGCCAATTACCTTGGTATTTTTTTTCTGCTTTCATGTATTTTTCTTTGTCGGGCATTTTGCTGTTATCTATGGAAGCGAAAACTGAGTGCATATTTCCAGAATTTTCGAGACCATTTTCGCAAAAATAGGCAGATCCAGCTTGTAGAAAAAGATTAAAGGAAGTTTCCTGATTGGCTAACTTCATAAGTCCAGTAGACTCATCCGAAAGTGTAGCAAACACGTTCAGAGTCGCAGCCATAGTTAAAAATGTAAGATATTTTATAGATTTTTTCATAACCCCAATTTTCACATGTAAATGGTAAAAAAAATCTTAATTCACTTATTGTTTGTCAAATTTTATTGAAAAGTTGTGTAGAAAGGTAAAAAATACAACATTTGTTGCTTTTGAGTCTAGAAAAAATGACTTTTAGTGTGAAAAATAGAATTTTGTATTGAAGTTTTTTTAATTTGGCAAAAATTGGAGGAAGTTGGCAAAAATTGGAGGAAAAATCAATTGGGGGGAAAAAATTCGAATTTTTTATTTTTTTAAAAGTGGGGCAAATGTCGCTAAAAAAATAAGTATTATTCCTAAAATACATAACGTAATTTTCAAATGAAAACCAAAGATTTTTTTATGAGATTTGTTAACAAAATTTGCGAGTTCAGCGTGGGCGTATAGCTGAGCAAAAGCCAAAATTTCCTTCAATTCCTGACTTGGAAAAATAGAATTTTGTTTCAAATTTTCTGCAATTATTTTTGTAAAAAAGCCTTGATTTTTTGGGTCAGAATTTTCTTTTATTAACAAATTACATCCGCTTGGAATTTCGGTAAAATCTGTTGAAAAGCAATTGCAGCAGCAAAAAAAACACTGGAATAATTCTTGTTTTTCGTTGCAATTGACGTAAAATCCTGAGGTGTTTTTAAAGTATATTTTTTTACAATAATTTATGATTTTTTCGAATTCTTTTGCCAATTTTAAGGCCAATTGAAAATGTCTATAAATTGCAGAATTTTCTCCATTTTTTGATAATTCTTCGCATTTTTTTTCCAACATTTTTATGGTATTTTCCACATTTTTCATACCAAATTGATATTGTGTTTTTAAAATTTTCCCCGCCAAAACGTCAAGTTTTTTTGTGATACTTTTTGCCTTTTCGTAGTCTATAAAATAGACTATTTGTTGAGAATTGCCAATTTGTAAAACTGTGTTCGATGGCGTTCCAGGCTGAGTTTGGACATTGACAGGGCTCGAAGGGACAGTAGGAGCTTCATTTTGGTTAGATTCAGGCTCTTGTATGGGTTCGTGGTCCGTTTTTGGCGGGATTATTTGAATTTGAGTCTGCTCTGGATTTTGACTGCTTGGAAAGTTTGAGTGGATTTTTAAATCGGTTTCAAATTGCTCTGAACGCTCGTCGGAAAGTACGTTTTCCCCCTGCATAATGGCGCTGTTTTTGGCCGCTTCGTAGGCTTTTTTGTAGAATTCTAAAAATTTCGTTTCATTTTCGATGGCAGATTGATTGCCGAAAAGTCTGTTAAACATTCCCAGCGATTGTTGCGTAAAAAGGACAAAAAAAGTCAAAAAAATATACCGAAAAAAAATCTTCATGAGAAAAAAATTAATTAAAAAAAGTTAATTAAAAGTTAATTTAGTCTCGAATTCTTATTGAATTTTTATTGAAGAATTGTGAAATTTGGCCAGCAAAAAGTAGAGTAATTTTGCTCATTTTGGCACTCATAGATGAAAGTATTTGAAATTTTTGAGCAGGAAAAATGGCTTGTTTGGCAATTCCAATTATGGTCAAAATGAGTGTTAAGCAAATCGACGGTCAAATTCATCATAGGAAGCGGAAAAGTTTCCAAAGTGCGGTAAATGTTTTGAAGTTGACTATTTGGCGCGAAAATGTTGCTAATCCCATTTCCGTATGAAAAAGTACCAAAATTTGTCTGAGAAAATCCTAAAATGTTGCTCAAAGTTGATAAAGGAAAAGTTGTTTGACAATTGGTAAAAATTTGGCACGATCCTTTCATGGTCAAAAAGTTAATTGGGTAATCGGAAACTGCGGAATAATCCAGAAATTTTGTCAAATTCCATTCAATTTTTTCGGTTGTAATTTTGGAAGTTGCTCCATTGTCAAAAACTAGTTCGCAATTTTCCGGAATCAGGTCAGAGCTAATGTTATGGCAGCCAGGATTGCCTTGGAATGGAAGCCCGTTTTCATCTGTACAACTAAGGGGAAAGAGCGGGGATTTGCCTTTTCTGAAGCTGTTTTGGGCTGAAAGTAGTTTGGAAATATTGAAATGGTCTAATGGTAAAGAAAGATTGTATTCTAGGAACTGAATGGCGTTGCCAAGTTCTGAATATGGTATGACAGAGGGCAGGGATTGGTTGGAAAGAGCGGAAATGGCGCTGGAGGCGAAGGGGAGCGAGCAGACAAATTGGCAAGTTTTTTCGTAGCAATTTTGGTCGAATTTATATACAATTTGCAGGCTTTTCAATCCAACGGCAGGAGGAGTAGGAGCAGGGAGAGCATAGATAAGTGATAGAGAAATTATAGGTACAAGCGATACCATAAAAATCATTCCTATTGCATTTCCTAAAGGAAAAGCCATAAAGCCAACTCGATTTTGGTTAATTTCATTTGCCATTTCCGAATGTGCCCAGAGCTGACCAAAACCTAACATTGCGTCCAAAGTTCCGGCCCCTCCGTAATTGTTACCATTTGTCAAATAATCCCAAAGGTAAGAGTCAAAAACTCCATTATTACCGCCTAAATCGAGGTGGTCGACAGGTATGTTTGGATTTGCTTTCCAATGAAATTTGAAAAGATTTTTGAACCGATTTAGATTTATGTAAAATTTGTCGGATTTTGGAAAACATATTCTTTGTGCCCATTTGACAACTTTTTGATCGTCCTTAGCTATTTCCACAGCCTGCGTGAACCCTGTAAGCAAAGCAGTGTGGAGTCCAAATTCCGTCTTTTTTGTTTCATTTTCCAATAATTCCAAAGTTTTTGTGATGTTTTTTTGCCCAAAATGTGACGGAGTTTCTAAAAGTTTTGCTGTTAAAATGTCTAGTTGTAAAACCTGCTCTTCCTCTGTTCCTAATCCTACAATCGGAGCACGGCTAGTTCCAGAAGCAGGATCCAGAATTTGATTTTCTGCCGTATTTTCGTGTAAATTTTCTGCATTTTTCATTTCTATTTCTACATCTTGAACTTGGGTAGCTTCCCGTGGTTCTGGTTGGCCGTAATTTGGATCATTTTGTTCAGAAAATTCTGAATTTTTATCTTCTGTAGTTTTGTAATCAGGAAAACCGAGTAATTTTCTGGTTTCAAGAACTTTTGGATCTGCTAAAAAATTTTTGTAAGTTTCCACTTTTTCTAGATTGTTTTTTTCCGCCGCTTCATAGGCTTTTCTATAGAATGCCAGAGCGTCGCTTAAGGTAGCAGTGGAATTTTGTCCCTCAAAAATGGCCAAAAAAAATATGGTTCTTGAAAAATTTTTCATAAAAAAAAGTTAATTAAAAAAGGTTAATAAAAGGTTAATTTTATACATTCAATTATTTTCAAAAGTAAGATTTTTTGCCGTCAAATTTGTGTAATAATCGTCAAAATGGCAACTTACAGAAGAATCTTTGGCAAAATCAACTGAACAATTTGTCAAAAACAATCCGCTATTATAATCTATAGAATTACAACCGATTGTATAAAAGACTATCTTTTGGGCGCTATTTAGGCCGTAATAAGAAGAAAAAGTAGCCAATTTATTGTTTTGCTCAGACCAACGGTTTTGCGGAAGAATGAGTCTATTCATGAGGTTTTTTGACAAAGAGGCGGGTTCGTATTCAAGTGCATTTAGATATGAAATGAAAGTGTTAATAAAATCTTGTATTTTTGTTTTGTTCAAAACTGGGCTACATAGGCTAGGATTGGAAGCGCAAGTGGAATTTATTACCATATTTAGGGATTCTATAGAGATATCGATGATGGTTCTAGTAGAGGTATTGCCAGAGGAACAATTGAATGATAATGGCAAATAATCGTATTTTTGGATCGGTTTTTGAACTGTACAAAGTATGGCGCTTTTTTTGGAAGATTCGAAACAGGAAGCGGTCAGATAAGAATCTGGAAATTCGCAAAAGACGTTAATTCCAGATTGACATTTCCAATTTGCCCCAAAATCTGAGTTTAATTCGTCCATTGCCGCGGAACTTAGTGGTAAATTTTTCGGGTCGTAAAAAAATTGCTGGACTTTTAAAATTTGACTAGTTGGTAAATATATTTCGTTATCATCCTTGCCGGCTATTGTAAGAATCTCGTCATTTTGGCTATATAAGTTCAAAATTGTAGCTATTTTTTTCATTGCAATTTCATAGGAACAGCTCATATTTCCGCAACTAGAAGGGATTGTAAATAGGTTTTTTGGGGTATCTCCGGCAAGGCTATAGGCGTTGAAAAGCGAGTTATCCCAGTTTAATGTCAACGTGTCAAGTTTTCCAGCGCTTCTGTCTGGCATTGCGAAAGTACAATCGGTTAATTCCAAAGAAGTTCCCAAAGTTTGGCAAGAAAAGTTACCGTAGATTGGCAAGTTTGTTTGGGAAATGGAGCAATTTAGGTTTAGAACGGGGATTTGTAGAGAATCTGACCACGTTTTTTGGGCTAAAATGGCTGAGATTAGAGTGGAATGCGAAACTGGCCAGGAAACGTTGTTTTTTAAATAAGATAAAATTTTACCAGCGTTTTGGGCCGAAAATGGAGGGGAATACGCATTTGTTGTCAGACTGGCAATTGCATTCGCCGAAAGAGAAAGTTGGCAAATATAGTCAAAAATTCCGTCTGGATTTCCGCCAATACTATCCCCAGAAACGTCGTAGAAAAGCGGCATGGAGTGAATTTGACCGATTGGCAATTTGTTTGTGAATTTGTCCAAAGAGGCCGAAATTGGCGCGGGATTTGTGTAATTTGTGAAGTTTGCCAAATTGGCAACACAAGTAATAGCAGTTCCGGATCCGATTTTGGTCGAATTAGGGAAGGAAAGGCAGCTAGATCTGAAGTAACCGTCTGTGGAAGAGCATGACAAATAGGCAGAAGGGCATTCCCAGTTTGTTGCGAAAGTGGAAGAAGTTAATAGGTTTGTATTGGCCGAATTCATGGGAAGTTTGAGAGTTTTGAAAAAGTTGGTAATGTTTTGCATTTGGTCGAGAGGCGAGTAAGTTTGTCCATCTGGCAACGTGAAATTTTGTAGCCGATTATTATAGTTTTGGAAAATTTTGGCAATTGTTGAGATATCTAAATAGGACGAACAGGATGAAAAAGTCCCGCAATTTCCATTGAATTTTATGGCATTTTTAGGGGCATTTCCGGATAATCCATAGGCGTTGAAAAGTGAATAATTCCACAAAATTTCACTATTTTGTGAGTTGAAAATTCCATAGCTACCGTCTGGCAAGTTGAAACTACAAGAACTAACGTTCAAAAAAGGGCTAAAAGTTCTGCAAGAAATATTTCCATAAACTGGCAAGTTATCGTCTCCCACGAAGCAGTTCAGGCCAAATTTTTTATTTCCTACAGAATTTTCCCAAGCATTTTGGGCTAAAATAGCCGAATTTAAGGTTGCGGAATCGATTGGTAATGAAACATTATTTTGTAAAAATGTCAAAATCTTCCCGGCATCTTTGGTTAAAAACGGCGCAAGATAAGCGTTTTTGGTCAAAATCGAAATTGCCGCCGCCGCCAGAGGCAAAGTACAAGTATAACTATAAATCTGGTCATTTCCTCCACCAAAGCTATTTCCGGAACTACTATAAAAAATTGGCAAAAAATCCGTTTCCTTGACCGGGTCAAACGGGGCGGTAGTAGGAGCAAAAGTGGTCGGAATGGCTGTCGTGGAAGTTGGACTGTTTGTCAAGAGATTTGTGGTAGGGTGAGCAGTTGGGTTGCGGGTAGTCGGTTTTGCCGTAGTCTGGCGAGGAGTAGGGGCGCGAGTTGGATCCAAAGTAGTCGGTAGGAAAGTCGGCGCAAAAGTGGTCGGATTAGTAGAATTGTTAACCGGGGCTGCTGAATGGCCTTTTTTAAGCTCATACCACGTGAGAAGGCCGCCAGTTGCACAAGCTAGGACAAGGAAACAAGGGTACAAAGCAGTGGTCATAAGGTGCTGGCGATCCGAGTTAAAATCGTTCAAAATTTCCGAATACAAATTGACCTGCGCAAAAGCCATAATTGCCAAGATATTTTCTATTGGAATTTCGTTCTTTTTTTTTGCCGCATGGTCAAGGTAGTTGGAAAGATCTTTTGTAAATTGAGAGTGGTTTTGCTGAGCTGGCTTCGGACGTCGGTTAAAATTGAAGTAAAAATAGGAATTTGCATATAAATTTTGCCTGTAATTAAAAATTTCCCGGTCTTGAGCGAGCATATAGGCAATTTCGTCTTTATGGAGGAGGCCAAAAAGGGCTGTCATTTGTATGGAATTAAAAAATTCCTGCGCTGTTTCGATGTTTTTTAGGCAAAATTCTTTTGGCACCCCTAAAATTCCAGAAATTAAGTAATTTATTTCCGCAATTTTTTTATCCAAATCTTCTGGCATTTTTTCCGGCGAATTTGGTACTTTTTTTTTGATTGGTTTGATTTGTATGGTCACCGGACCTGGTTCTTCTGGATTTTGCGGCTCATGGGTTTGAGTTGGAAGTGAATTTGTCTGTTTGTCATTTTTTGGAACAAGATCGATTTTTATTGGCTCTTTTTCTGCCATTTCTCTTTCCATTTCTTGCTCTCGATAGCCCGTCCAATCTACAAATTCGGCTTCTTCTGTTGGTCTGTGGTTTTGGGTACTCTTATTCCTAACGGACCAAGTTTCATAGGCTTTTGCCATCAGTTGGTAAGAATCTTCCAAAGTACAGAAAATTGAATTTTGACAAACAAGCAAAAATATTGACGAAATTTTCGCGACTTTTCTCATGGCATAAATTTTAGCTTTTTTTTAGTTCAAAAATGGTTAATTTTTTATAAATTTTTACAAATAGAGAATTTTTCATTTTTTATTTACTGGTAAAAAAATCGGATATTCCGCGAGCATTGAAAAGCGTTTCATTCCATAACAAACCACCTCCATCGGAACTTATTTTTACTGATAATTCGTTATTCAAAACGGCAGTACAATCATGAAAAAGAAGAGCTTCAGAACCATTATCATTACTCGAAAAATCTGTACAAGAAAAAGTTTGATAAATTGGCAAGTTTGTGTTTATAATTTTGCAATTTAATGGAAAAGTAGGAATTCCGAAAGAATCGGTCCAGTTTTTTTGGGCTGAACTTACTTGAGTTAGTGTCGTCTCGTCCAACGGCCAGGAAACATTGTTTTGCAAGTACAAAGCCAAATCAGACGCATCTTTGGCCGCTAGCGGAGGGCGGTAGGTATTGTTTGTAATGACAGCAATTGCGGCTGCGGATAGGGGGAATTGGCAAAAATAATTGTAAGAATCTCCAAAACTAGGACCACTAAGACTATCTCCCATACAACCTAGGAAAATTGGCAAAGATTCCATGGTATTGTTAGGAAGTTTGTTCATAATTTGATTGAAATTTGGCAAAACTGGCGCGGAAGTTTTTGGGGAAAATGTAATTGCAGTCAAGTTTTGGGTACAAGTTCCATTGGCAGCTTCCCTAATTGGCAAAACCCTGGTTATAGTTTTGTTTCCTATTATTTGGGTGGCGTTTTCGTAATGAATTTTGGTGTAATCACAAGATGATTGTAAGGAATGATTGGTTGAGTAACACTGTGCTTGTTCGTTGTTGCAAGTCAAATCCATGAGGTCGTTAAAAGTGGAAAATGGACCAAAAGTTATGTTGGAATTCAGCGGAAGAGAGACGGAATGGAAAAATGATGTAATTTTTGAAAGTTGACTATATGGCGAATAAATTCTATATAGCCCATCTGGAATTGAAAGCATAGTAAAATTTTGCCCGTAAGTTTTGGTAATATCGGCAACAAAGCGCATAGGTATGGCGTTGGTACAAGAGGTATTGTCGCAATTGGTTGGAACTACGACCATATTGGTTGGGTAGTCTCCTGCTATGCTATAAGCGCTGAAAATGGACCAATTATCGTCAATTTTGGTCGAATTTTTTGTGCTAAAAGTTCCAGAAATTCCGTCGGTTAATTTGAAAGTACAATTTCCTAAAGTAAAATCAGAATTTAAAGTTTGGCAAGAAAAATTGCCATAAAGTGGAATTTGAAAAGTGGAGCCAACATAGCAACTTAGGCTAAAATTGGAATTTCCTATTGAATTTTCCCACGTTTTTTGGGCCAAAATGGCGGCTTCCATGAGATTAGTCTTAATTGGCCAGATCATATTGTTTCTTAGATAATTGGCGATAATTCCTGTCTGATTGGCAAAAATCGGGGTTTTGAAGGCTTGGTCGGTAATGGCTTCAATAGCGGAGGCAGCAAAGGGAAAAATACAATTATAGGAAGTTTGAGTAGTTCCATCTGGGGCCAGAATCCCATCCCCGGAAGCAGAGTGAAAAATTGGCAAAAATTCCAGATTTAGCGGCGATTCTGTCGGGTTGGGCGTAGGAGGTAAAGTCGTGGGATGAAGGGTAGTAGGATGGAGGGTTGTAGGAGGTAAGGTAGGTAGGTTAGTCGTGGGATGGAGGGGGGTAGGGAGGATGGTGTGATTTGGTGCCTTAGTTACGTTTTGAGCGCTAGAATTGGTCGTTTTTGGGCTTTCCTGCCAGCCTATAATACCTGCAGTCGCACAAAGAGCCGCCGCCCCGGTAGCATACAACAATGGGCTTAAAAAGTGGTTATGAGTTTGATTAAACTGATCCATAAGCTCAGCGTGGACACGGGTCTGTGCAAACCCCATAATTGCCAAAATATTTTCCCTTGGAATATCGTCATTAACCATTGCAACATCTAAATAATCATCCAAATCAGCGAAAATGGCGGCTTCTTCGAAGTTTGGTTTGCCAGAAAAGTTAAGATTTATATAAGCCAAATCCGTTCCGTGTATTTTTTGACGATAATTAAAAATCATCAAATCTCTGGCAATAAAATACGAAAGTTCGTTCTTGTGAAGCTTTCCGAAAAAGGTACTAGGCTTGGCTTTATTGGCCAAATCTGCGGACTTTGTGAAATATTCTATACCAAAATCGTTGGGAAGAATAAGCCAAAAAGCGGTAATTTTATCCATTTCTTTGACTTTTTCGTTGAAATTTTTAGCCTCAGAATAGAAAATTGGCTCATTTTTATGCTCGATTTTGGATTGCATGTCTAGAGCCGCCATTTTGGCCTCTTTTTCTTGGTTTTGCGTAAGTTTTTTTCCACAATGGGATAAAGTATGGTTTGCTTTCAGGAACAAATTATACGAATCTTCCAACACGCCGAAAGTGTCGTTTTGCCCAAAAAGCAAAAAAGTTAAAAAAGTTTTCGTGATTTTTCTCATAGAAAAAATTGTACAATTTTTGTGGTTCAAAAACGGTTAATTGTTAATAATTTGTAAATAGAGGATTTTTTAAGGTGGTTTTTTAGTTGCAGAAAAGTTGCAGAAAAGTTCCAGAAAAAATTGAAAAAAATTCGGTAAAAAATTTTGGAAAAGTTGAAAAAATTTAGTAAAAAATTCAGAAAATTTTCCTCTTGGAAAAAACCAAAATTGAAAAAAATGCTTAAAAAATCAAAATTGAAAACGCCTAAAAAAAACCGCCGAAAAAAGCAGAATTTTAAAGAAAAAAAACGCTGAAAAAAAATCGCCGAAAAATCCAAAATTCCACTCAAAATTCCGTCCCAAAAAAACAAGATCCAAAAAAAATTTCTACTAAAAAAAAACGAAATTCTATTCAAAATTCTACTTAAAAAAATGGCAAAAAAAATCCCCAAAAAATGGGGAAAAATCAAAAAGTTTAGAGTTAGTTAATTTACTAAAGATCGCGTTGGTAAGGGCTGAACAATCCGTTCTGTCCATACAATTCAGCAGTAGACTTAGCAGGGTTCAAAGCACAAGTAAATGCACTTCCAACGGAGCTACCTGTTGAAGTATGAAGAGTGTTAACACAGCCGCTCAATCCCATCGAGGAAGATACGGTTGAGCAAACAGTAGTACCATTGATTGCTTCCAAATTGGAATTCAAGCAATTCATGCCAATTGTACCATTTTGGATATAACCAGATAGATAGACAGTCTTGGAAGGATCTAGAGACATTATACTATCGGCAAAGTATCTTACTCCACTAGCAAGCTCTCTCTTGTTCACAGTCAATGAGCATTGGCCAGCGTAGCAAGAAGTCGATAGGTCGGTGTTTGTAAAGCATAGTCTGCCGATTGTTAGGTTTTGAGAATTGGTTGTGGTGAATAGATTTCCGTTAACATTTAGGTAAGTACTCAAAGGAGCACAGCATCCCAAGTTCTGTAGAGTGGTGTTAAATCCAGCTATTGTCGAGCTTGTATAGACAGGATACATATTGCTTGGACAAGCTAGCTCACACTTGAAGGTGGTTGCAGTGCTATCCGCGCACAATATGCTGCTAGGAACACTCATAGAGATTCCAGTATCGCTTGATTTAGCTGTTAAAGTGGCTGCAGATATATATGGAGAGTATGAAATTTGAGTTGTAGTTCCGCCAGTGTAAACCTTTGTAAAGCCAGCAGGAGCAGTATCTCCAGTCGACCATTTGAAGGTTGCAGATGGAGTAATAGGATCAGCAGCATTGGTTCTAGCTGTCGAGCAGACGATATCTGTGCTAGCACTAGGAGTTCCAGAGATTTGATTTGAAAGACCATTTACACCGGTTTCAGCAGCTACGAAGTAAAATTTAGTACTATCCAATGTCATGGAAGCACTAAGTCCATCAGATGCAGTTACTACAGAGCAACCTGTGCCAGTCAAAGAAGTAGCGCAAGAGGAGTAACTAGTACCATAATAAAGTTTATTTGTTCCACCAGGGCAACCTGCGGTAGCGGAAGCGAATCTTAGAGTACCAGGAAGAGCAGTAGCGTTGGTATATAGATATAGGTTAGGAACAACATTAGCTGCACTAGGATTAAATGTTGTTGATGCAGTACTTATATGTACACCTTTAGTAACGTCATTAGTTCCATCATAAGGAGTTACATATAGGTAAGAATTAGAATTGTCAGAGCCACGAGTGATCACAGCAGGACTTGCAGTCATTGCAGCATAAGTAACAGGAGTATTGGTAGGTAGAGTGGTCTCTTTTGCTCCATCGTAAGCAGTATTACTAGTTGTGTTATAGTAAATTGGCAACAAACCAGAGTCAGCACATGTACCGTTAGTTGCATATGTGAAAACGGAATCAGCAATACCTCTGTTTGAAGGAGTATTAGCACAGACAACTGGAATTGGAGCAAAATTATGCTTTCCTGTAGCTGTAGAGTAAGTGGTACCAGATGCAGCAGCAGCGACGTATAACGTAGAGTTAGATCCAAAGGTAGAATCGATAGTCTTGTCATAACTCAAAATCTTACAGTTATCTGTTTCATCAGTTCCATAATTGTTAAAGCAAGAACCAGAGTCACGGTATAGTTGATTAGGGTTGGAACTAGGACATGTAGAAGACCAGATCAAACCATTAGTTACTACATTATTAGTCATTCCGCTAGAGCATAGCTTGATCGAAGCTGGAGCCAATAATGGATTACTTGGACTACTTGATGGATTAAACTGCTGAGCAGTGCTTCCATAAGAAGTGAAGTAGTAGTAGCCCAAAGGAGCAGTTCCGTAAGTTACACGAGCACAACCAGCACCCGCAGTAGCACAACCAGTCTCTGTTGCAGAAGAAAATACTGGATATGCACAATTATAATCAGCAGATACCCATGACAAGTTAGCAGTATTGATTGGAGCAGAGCTAGAACACAATTTTGGAGCAGCAGGGTTGTAAAGAGAAGAGAAGAGTGAAGGAATGTGTAGTCCGCTTGTTGATACTCCAGTTGCAGTTGTACTTGAACAGAAGTGAGTAGGTAACGCTGTTGCACTTGATTGGTAAGTCATTGCAGTAATTGCACTTGTACAAGTGGCCGAAGCACTACTATAGACAGGGTAAGTAGCAGGAGTAGCTGTAGAAGAACAATCAGCAGTTTGCCATGCGAAAGTAGCTGTACTAAAAGTTTCACTAGAAGCGCACAACTTGTAAGAACTAGAATAACTAGGAACAGCTGTTTCCGCACCGTTTACGTAGTAGTAGTAAGGTTTTCCGTAAGCAGTTCCGTCAATAGAAGGAGCAGAAACGGTAACCATGCCAGTACCACCCATCCATGACAACATGATATTGCCGTTAATGGTAGTACTAGGAGTATAACTTACAGCACCGCAAGCAGAATCTGTTAGAGATTTTGCGCATCCTGCGGAGGTAAACATTACTGTACCTGGGTAATTAGAGCCACAAATTGCTTGCCACTTCAAATCTGCATTAGATACACCAGTGTTAGAAATAGCGTTGGAGTATAGAAGCATTTCTGCGTTAGTAGGACTAACTGATTGTAAATGAGTAGAGTAAATACTTCCGAAAGCAGTTGTAGAACCAGCTGCTACGTAATAGTAATCATTTGTAGAAGTTGTTGTCCCACATGGTAATGCAGTACATCCAGAGGCAGTTAAGCTACTCTGACAACCAGTAGTTCCACCAGCATCCTTATATATGAATTTACCGCCAGCTGCCACACAATCGCTTGAAGCGAAGACAGAGCAAGTTGCAGCACCAGAGGTATGGCTTTCAGGGTTTGTACAAGCAGTACCAAGAGCATTCGCAAGATCTATGTTAATTGTTTGAGTAGAGCACATATAAAGAGGAGCGTTCAATGTACTTGTGAAATTACCTACAAAAACACCTAGACCTAGATCGTAAGCAGTAGAAGAAGGAGAAGAAGTTATACCTGCTG
>Ga0074198_1000714_pt1 | contig 29620 bp, 25 predicted proteins | sample EPASupsiteSAE323_FD_64527 | JGI IMG/M metagenome (GOLD analysis project Ga0074198, IMG submission 64527) | Bioremediated contaminated groundwater from EPA Superfund site, New Mexico - Sample SAE3-23 | ecosystem: Environmental > Aquatic > Deep subsurface > Groundwater > Contaminated ...
AAGGATCCCGAACTAAGACGAAAGCGCAGGAATGGACGAGGGTCGACGACATCAGGACCGCGGTACGGCTTCTGTGGGGCGGCCAGCAGTCCCGGGATGGTACGCACCGGGATGGTGCGCAACCGAAGGCCGGAGCGCAGTCGCGGGACGCGAAGGAAGAAACGACAGCATGAAATTCGCCAACGGTACACGGAATATTTGCGGTCTGGTGGCGCCTCTTTCGGCGCTCAAAAGCGATTTGGGCGGCCCCTGCGGCGAATTTCCCGACCTCGTCCCCCTGGGGAAAATAGCCAGGGCGTGGGGATTCGGCCTCGTGCAACTCTTGCCGGTCAACGACACCGGCTCCCAGACTTCGCCGTACAGCGCCCTGTCGGCTTTCGCTCTGCATCCGCTCTACATCCGGATCCGGGACTTGCCCGAAGCGAAGGAGCCTTCGGCCGCGGCGAACGCTGCCCTGCGTGCCGCCGCCGATATCGACTCGGAAGCGGGCGAAGGAAACGGTGTCGCCTTCGAAGCGATCTACGCGCGTAAAATCGAGGCTCTGAAGGCTTTGTGGAATGCCGCCGCGTCGGTGAGCGCCGCGGTCGAGCTCGATGCATGGTGCAAAACGAGACTTTGGGTGAAGCCCTACGCCTGTTTCGTCGAACTGAAAAGGCGAAACGGGGGAAAGGCATGGTGGGAATGGGCGGACCACCGGAACCCGGAACCGGGATTCGCCGAGTTTTTCTGGACCGATCGCGACAGTGCTTCGGATTGCCGTTTCTGGGCTTGGCTGCAGATGCGCGCCGAAGGACAGTTCGCCGAAGCTTCGCGCGCCCTTGCCGACATGGCAATCGACCTGATGGGAGACATCCCGATCCTCATGAACGCCGATTCGGCCGATGTATGGTATCGGCGCGGACTGTTCCGGACCGACCGCAGCGCCGGTGCGCCGCCGGACATGTACTCCCCTTCGGGGCAGAACTGGGGCTTTCCGCTGTACGACTGGGATGCGCACGCCGCCGAAGGCTATTCTTTCTGGAAAGAAAGACTGGTCCATGCCGACAGGTTCTATTCCGCGTACCGCATCGACCATGTGCTCGGTTTTTTCAGGATATGGTCCCTCTCGAACCGGGAAGAAGACGGATTCATGGGGAGCTTCGTGCCCGAGATACCGATTTCCTGGCCCGATCTGGCCGCCCTTGGCCTGTCGCCCGAGCGTATCCGCTGGCTGTCGCGTCCGCATGTTCCCCAGGCGAAAATCGCGTCCGCCCTCTCGGAGAGTGGGCTTCCCGTGGAACTGGACGACCCCGGGAGCCCGGCGTCCGCTCTGTTCGTGCGCATCGACAATGAACCGCTTTTTCTTTTCCGCGACGAAATCGGCGGAGGGAAAGATATCGGCCTCGTCCTGAAGGCATGGGAAAAGAATAGCGCCGGCTCGCCGGTTTCCCCCGGGGCGGTCGGCCGCTTTGCGGACAGAGCGCGTCTCTTTTGGCGCGACAGGACTCTGTACGAATTCGCAGGCGGCCGTTTTGCGCCTTCCTGGTATTTCCGCGATACGACAGCGTGGGCGAGCCTGTCAGGTCATGAAAAATCGGTCCTTGAGGCCCTGATTTCCCTTCGGAGGGGAGAATCGCTTTCGCTGTGGGAAAGATCGGGCCGCAAAATCCTGAAAGAACTGACGGAAGCCGTTCCGATGCAGGCTTGCGCGGAAGATCTCGGCGCGGTGCCGTCCTGTGTCCCCAAAGTCCTTTCCGAACTGAAAATTCCCGGTCTGCGAGTGCTGCGCTGGCACCGGGAATACGATAGGGCGGGAGCACCCTATATTCCTTTCCCGGAATATCCGGAGGATTCGGTAGCCTGTCCTTCAGTGCATGATTCCACTTCCCTGCGGCAGTGGTGGGTCGAGGAAGCCGACAGGGAGGCACTCTGGGCGATGGCTGTGACTGCGGCTGCGGCAGACCCTGGCGGGTGGTCGGACAGGAATGCGCCGGATATGTCGAATCTTGGCGGGGCGGACTTGCCCCGTTTTGCGCCGGCCGAGCTGGGCCCCGAATCCGTCGTTTTCATACTGGAGGCCATGGCTACAGCCCGATCGAAAATCCTCGCCCTGCCCATCCAGGATCTGCTCGCCATGAGTCCTGCGTTGCGCGAACCCAATGCAAAAGACGAAAGGATCAACATACCCGGCACCACAGGCGGCACCAACTGGCGATACAGAGTTCGTCCCACCCTCGAAGAGATCGCGGCGGACGGGGCTCTGGCCGAACGAGCGCGCAGGGTGTCGTCGAAGCGGAACGACAGGCGTGATTGACTGGGCCGGACAGTGCGGCTAGAGTGCCCAAGCGATGTCAGACGAAGAAAATAGGAATTTTGCGCAGCGTCTCCGGCTTTCCGTCGCGGAAGGCGCGAAAAAATCGGCGGGGACTTCCTGGTTTCTGCTCAAGATAATGGTGCCGGTGAGTCTCGTAGTGGCCCTGCTCGGCTGGAGCGGGGCGCTGGCGGTAATCGCCCGGTGGCTCTCTCCCCTGATGGGGCTTCTCGGGCTTCCCGGCGAAGCTGCGCTTGTCTTTATTTCCGGAGCGCTTCTCAACAATTATTCGGCCATCGCCGTTATGGGTGGCCTTGCGTTGAGCATGCGGGACGTGACCATCCTGGCCGTGATGTGTCTGATCTCCCACAACCTTCTCGTAGAGACGACGGTCATGAAAAAGACGGGATCGTCGGCTCTGAAAATGGCGCTTTTAAGGATCGGCACCGCGCTGGTCGCGGCTTTTCTCCTCAATCTGATATTGCCGCAGAGCCTTGCAGACAGGCCTTTTTCTTCGGCGTCGGCTACGTCGCGGCTCGAATTCTGGCAGATGTTCGGCTCCTGGGCCGTTTCGACTTTTTCCATGATCGTCAAAATAATGTTGTTCGTCCTCGCGATCATGATTGTGCAGAGAATTTTCGAAGAATTTCATGTGATGGACTTTCTCTCGAAGCTCCTGGCTCCCCTCATGAAAATACTCGGCCTGCCGCGTGAAGCGTCCTTCCTCTGGATCGTGATCAATGTGGTGGGCTATGCCTACGGAGCCGGAATCATCGTTGCCGAATGCGAATCGGGTCGCATGAAGAAGCAGGACGCCGATCTGTTCAATCACCATGCCGCAATCAGCCATTCCATAATGGAAGATACGCTTCTCTATCTGGCGATTTCGGTACCCCTCGTATGGCTTCTGGTTCCGCGCCTGGTTCTGTCCCTGGCAGTGGTCTGGCTCGAGCGGGGCAGAAGGCACTTTTTCAGGAAATCGTTCCGCGTCGGCACGATGTGAACGCCTGCTTACCAGGCAATTGAAACACTATTGGAACGTCTGGAATGGACCGCTACGGCTGAGCCCATTCCAGGCGAAGCAGTTTCTTTTCAATTGCCGGGTAAGTAGACACCAGTGAACTGAAGCCAATTCCCCGCGACGACGGAAAGAGACAGAATCCCCGACAATTCGAGCGCCGCGAATATGACAAGAATCGTCGCCCAGGCGGCACGAATCAGGGTTCCCGATTTCGACGGGGATTTTTGCTTCAGCAGACCGGCGACGGCAGGCAGCGCGAGAAGAATGAGTACCGCGACATCGATGGCTTTCGCGCCGGCCGGGTAGTTTCGGGCGAAGGCGCCGAGAGCGTAGCCCGCTCTTGGCGCCAGGCTTGCGAGAGAACTGAAGCTTCCCGCCGCCATCGTCGCCCCGAGCACGATGAGCATGAGGCCGGATGCGATTCTGACTTCCCGGCCCCGGCGTTTGAAGAAGTTCATGAGGGGTTTCATCCGGTCGAAGAAAAGCCCCGCGGCGATGAACGGAAGGGCGAATCCAAGGGAGTAGGCCCCGAGAAGCATTGCGGCATGTACGACTTCGCCGCCTCTGCCCGCGTAGAGCAGGATCGAGGCAAGAATGGGGCCGATGCAGGGTGACCACCCCGCCGCGAAGGCCAGTCCCATGAGAAAGGCGCCGACCGGCCCGTGCCGTTTCCCTGCCACGATTCGTCCCAGGGGACGCGTGTCGGCGTTCAGGAATTTGAGGAAATCAAACAGCATGTTGAGACCGAGCAGGATCACTATCGCGCCGCCTGCGATGCCCAGGGCTCTGGAATAGCCTGCCCGGCCAGCGAAAAGCGCTCCCCCCGAAAACACGATGCCCAAAACGGTGAAAGCAAGTGTAAAACCGCCCGAAAAGGCGAGGCTCGAAACGAATGCCTTCATTTTTGCGCCGCTTGCGTCGCCAGTTGCGCTTCCCGCTGCGCTTGCGCGGTCCGCTGTGCCTCCGCGGTCCGCTGTGCCTCCGCTTGCGCGGTCCGCTGCGAAAGTCCCCGAAATATAGGACAGATAGCCCGGAACGAGGGGCAGGACACAGGGCGAGAGGAAGGACAGAATCCCTCCCGCGAACGCGGCGACAACTCCCGGTTCCGTCACTTTGCGGCCAGTTCCGCCATCACGGCGAGTACTTCAGGGCTGTCGTAACGAATGCCGCCGATAATGCCCGCAATGAATCTGCCCGACTTGTCGAGAATGTATGTCGTAGGAATGCCGTTTGACGCATAGGCGTCGGACAGGGTGCCTTTTTGGTCGAGGTAGACCGGAAAGCTGTAGCCGTTTTCCTTGAGGAAGTTCTGCACAGTCGTCCGGGAATCGCCCAGATTGACGGCCATGACTTCGAATTTTTTGCCCTTCATCGCCTTGGAGAGTTTTTCGATGCCCGGCATTTCCTCCTTGCAGGGCGGACACCAGGAAGCCCAGAAATTGAGAAGCACGACATTCCCTTTGGCCACCGAGCGCGAGGCTTTGCCGCCGGAGAGGGTTTCGACGGAGAAATCTTTCATGACATATGGTTCGTCGAATACAAAAAAGCCGAGTTTTTCGAGTTTGTCCGCATACCACTGGCGGGGCGTCGATGCGGCGACAGGCAGCAGGATTGCGGCGCCGAGGAGAAGCGCGGCGAAAATGGCGATGGTTTTCCGGATTCTCATTGAACTTCCTTGGATGAACAATATGAAAAATCTAATATATCTATGGTGCCGATGCAAGCGGTAGCCGGTGCCGGGCGATTTTCGCTATCATAGAATCGTCGGGTCCGCCGGCGAATACGCAAGGAGATTGCATGAAAAGTCTTATCCGCGGTGACGAAGAAGAACAGGAAGAGCCGAAGAATGTGGCCAAAAAACCTGACGACGCTCTGGCCGAGCGGTTTCTCAAGACGAGGACGATCCTGCTCACCGGCGAGATCGAAAAAGAATCGGCCGAACGTACGATCCGGCAGCTTCTGCTCCTGGAAAGCCTGTCTTCCGAACCGGTAACCATCCTGATCGATTCGCCCGGCGGCGATGTCTATGCGGGTTTTTCCATTTTCGACATGATCCGCTTCGCCAAAGTGCCCGTGACCATAGTGGGCATGGGGCTTGTGGCCAGCGCGGCGGCTCTCGTGCTGCTCGCGGTTCCCGCGGAACGCCGTTTCGGCTTGCCCAACTCTTCGTATCTGATCCACCAGCCGCTCTCCGGTGTGCGGGGCGTGGCTACGGAGATCGAGATCGCCGCGCGCGAACTCGAAAAAACCCGAACGCGCATCAACGAAATCATCTCCAGGGAAACGGGCCAGTCCGCCGAACGTGTCGCCAAGGACACGGACCGCGATTATTGGCTGGACGCCAGAGAAGCCGTCGCATATGGTCTGATCAGCAAAATCGTGACGAAAAGGGACGAATTGCCCCTCTGATCCTGAATCGCCGCGGGTCGGCGCGCGCGTTGCATGGACGGAGGATGTCATGCGAAACGCGCGCGCGATTACCTTAGTCGTTCTGGCCGTCTTCGTACTCTGCGGCGCCCGCTGCACTTTGCCTGGTTCTGGTCGGGGCGATGATTCGCTCCTCGTCATCAGCTACAATGCCCACAATCTTTTCGACGACATCGATACCGGTCGCGAGTACCCCGAATTCGACATGGACTCGGGCAAATGGAGTTCCGCCGCTTACCGCAGGCGGCTGGACGCCTTGCATGAAGCGGTATCTTCACTCGTGCCCGAGGGCGGTGCCGGGCCTGATATCCTGTGTCTCGAGGAAATCGAGAGCGGAAAAGTGCTCGAAGACCTGGCCGAAGGGCCTTTCCGGAAATCGGGCTATCGCTCGGTCGCATGGGGCGGGCCCGATGAAAGTCCCATCAGATGCGGCATCCTTTCCCGCCTGCCGCTGCTTTGGACCCGCTGCCATTCGGTAACGGACACATGGGGCTTCGGGCGGGGCAGGGATCTGCTCGAAGCGGCCTTCGACCGCGGTGCCGGGGACCCCTTGATAGTCTTCGTCTGCCATTGGAAATCCCGCAAGGAAGGTCCGGAAAAAACCGAAGAAGCCCGACGGCAGGCCGGCGCGCTGCTTTCAGGCAGGATAAGCGAAATCCTGGACTCCAACCCGGAAGCCTTGATCGTGGTATGTGGTGATTTCAACGAGTCGCCGGACGAATTCGAACGTCGGGGAGGAATGTATCCGACTGCGTTCATGCCTGAATCGGAATTCGGCCGGGGACCGGAAGGAGCGCTCTATCTGACGGGGGTGCAGAAAAACGCGGGCATTCCGGAAGGGGTTCCGCTTTTGTACAGCCCCTGGTTTGGCGCGGAAGGGTACAGCTATCGCTTCGACGGTGAAACGGAACGCCTTGACGGGTTCCTTCTTTCGCCCGGGCTATGCGACGGAAAGGGACTCGATTTTGCAGGATTCAGCGTGGCGGACGCGGTTTTCCTGTTCGATCCGGAGGGAAACCCGATGGGTTGGAACGGCGTGTCGGGGTATTCGGACCATCTGCCGATTGCGTTGCGTTTGTCGGGGTGAGGGCGGGCTTACCGCTTTTCGGAGCGCACCGGGAAAGCGATGGAATCGTTCGCTATTGTCCGTTGCGCGGCTAAGGAGTACACTGTTGCGAATGGCCAATGCCGGTCCCCTCATAGTACAGAGCGATCTGACCGTACTTCTCGATGTCCACGACCCCGACTTCGAGGAGGCCCGGGCTGCGCTTGGTGTGTTCGCGTCCCTCGAAAAAAGTCCGGAACATCTTCATACCTACCGCATCACCCCGCTTTCGCTGTGGAATGCGGCCGCTGCGGGAGTGGCGCCCGATGACGTGATGCGAACCCTGAGCCGGCATTCGCGGTACGAAGTACCTCAGGACGTTGACTTTGTGGTAAGAGAGACAATGTCGCGTTTCGGCGCGCTGGTCATGAAAAGCGCCATACCCGGCAATGGGACCGTGCCGGCCGCCAGCTTCGTCCCCCCCGCGGGACGAAGGCTCCTGCTTGTCTGTTCCGACATCGATACCGACCGGCGCATCCGCGCCGATCGCGGTTTGTCGAAATGGCTTTCTCCCGAGCCGGGCGGGTTCGGTTTCAGGCTTGAAGACCGCGGCACGATAAAACTTGAATTGCTTAAGCGCGGCTGGCCCGTCAAGGACGAAGCGCCTCTGGACGAAGGCGACCCGATGCCGCTCGCCCTGCGTTCCGTGAAAAGATCGGGCGGCGCCTGGAGTATGCGGCCGTACCAGATCGATGCAGTCGATGCGTTCACGGGCAAATTCCTTCCCGGCACCGGCTATGGCGTGATCGTATTGCCCTGCGGATCCGGCAAGACGGTGGTCGCGATGGCGGCCATGGCGGCGATAGGACGCAAGACTCTCGTCATTACGACGAATATCGCCGCGGTCCGGCAATGGATCGATGAACTCCTGGACAAGACGGACATAGATCCGCAATCGGTGGGCGAGTATTCGGGAGCCGAAAAGTCGATCAAGCCGGTGACGGTCGCCACGTACCAGATACTGACGTGGCGCCCCGACAAGAATTCAGATTTTCCGCATTTCGATATTTTCAGGAAAGAACGCTGGGGTCTCGTGATATGCGACGAAGTGCATCTGCTTCCGGCCCCCGTATTCCGTGTGGTAGCGGAAATACAGGCGGTGCGGCGTCTCGGGCTGACGGCCACATTGGTGCGCGAGGACGGACGCGAAGAGGATGTGTTCGGCCTCATCGGTCCCAAGCGCTACGATGTGCCCTGGAAAGATCTTGAGCGCAAAGGGTTTATCGCACAGGCATGGTGCAACGAGATTCGCGTCCCTCTGGAAGGGGAAAAGAGGCTCGAGTATGCGGTGGCCGATCCGCGCCGGAAAGTCCGCCTCGCCGCGGAAAATCCGGCCAAGGAAGACGTGGCCGCACAACTGGTCGCCCACCATGCGGGCGAGAGTATTCTGGTGATAGGACAGTATCTTGATCAGCTTGGCCGCTACGCCCGCCTTCTGTCTGCGCCCATGATCACGGGCGCCACTCCCGAAACCGAACGCGAAACGCTGTACGCCGATTTCAGGGCGGGCGGAATAAAAGTGCTTGTAGTTTCCAAAGTGGCCAATTTTGCCATCGATCTGCCCGATGCGTCGGTGGCGATCCAGATTTCGGGAAGTTTCGGCAGCCGCCAGGAAGAGGCGCAGCGTCTGGGGCGCATTCTCCGCCCCAAGGAAAAGAGCTCGTTTTTCTACAGTCTGGTGTCGCGATATACGGTAGAAGAAGAATTCGCCGCCAACAGGCGCAAATTCCTTACCGAGCAAGGCTACCGGTACCGGATCGAGGCCTGGGAATGACGATGGGAACGAAGGTTCACGATTCCGGCCGTGCGGATGCCGGTAACCCTCTGCCCGACGGAAGCTCCCGCCCTGCCTGCGACTTCCAGCCGACCGAGGGCGATGTCCAGGCCTGGCGCGATTCCCTGCTTCACGAAGATTCGGGGCGTCTCGTCGGATTGGCGCGTAATTATCTCGGTTCGGTCCGCACTCCTTTCGATAAACGCGAATTGATCGTCAGACTGGAATCGCTTTTGCGCCGACCCGAGACGGGCACGGCGACTGTGGCCTTGCTGAGCAGGACGGATATTCTGATTCTGGGCAGCATCCTGCTTTCCGGGCCGATACCGGAACCCGCGCTCAAAGGTCTGTTCGCCGGCGAATTTCCTCTCGCCGAGTTGGGTTCCAGGCTCGCGAATCTGGGCGACAGGCTCCTCGTGTACAGGCAGGAATATGCGGATGGCGCGCGCGTGGCCATAACGCCATTCCTTGTCGGTGTTCTCGCTCCGATCGCAACGGATGCGCGTCTCCTCTTCGGTCCCGAACCCGGATCGGCCAACGATGAGTCGGCGGCTTCCATTGCGGGGCGGGACCGCAAGGCCGGCGCCGAATTGGCGTCCGTCGGTTTGAAGGCGCTGGCGCTGTTCGCGTTCCTGACCGACCATCACGGTGCGCTTCGCAAGGACGGAAGTCTGTCGACAAGAGCGGCGGTGGCGATACGCAGAATATGCCCCGAGGTGGGCACCCAGTTCGCCGCCGCGCTGTTCGGCGTCCTGACCTCGTCCGGCCTGGTGGAGGGCGGGCGCGACGAAGGAAGGATCGACGTCGATACGCTCGAACGGATTTTCTGGAAAAACTGGGAATCTCTGGCCTGGCGGCTCGCCCTGGCGCGCTCGGGGGGCGGTCCGTCCGCCGCTCCGGTCGTAGCCGCAACGCTCGAGCCGTTCTTCAGCCGGGGATTCCTCTTTTCCAGGCAGGGACTCGCAAGGCTCCTGAGAATCTCCTGCTGGCGGAACGGATGCGCTGAAGACGACCCCGCTCTCGTCGATGCCATGCTCGAACTCGGGATGATCGAAGCGGTCGACAGTGGCCTCCAATGCCGACCGGAGGCCCTAGTTGCGCCAGCGAAGCTGGCGCAACAGTCGAGTTCTCAAGTGAACTCGACACAGGACGCAGCGAAGCTGGCGCAACAGTCGAGTTCTCAAGCGAACTCGACACAGGACACAGGCAGACCGATCCTCGCGGCGGAAGGGTCGGGAATCCTGCATCTCATGCCTGAGGCGAGCTTGCAGGACCGACTTTTTCTGATATCGACGGCAAGGCCGGTCCGTCTGTCGGGGCTTTGGGATTTCGAGCTGGATGCGCGGAGTGCGCGCAGGGCTTTTGCGAGAGGAGCCGATGCCGCCGGACTCATCCGGGCGCTTGAAAAAATGGAAGGAAGGGAATTGCCCCAGGCTCTGTCCTTCTCTCTCTCGTCCTGGGAGGAAGAGTACCGGAAGCTGCGGCTTTTTCGCGGCAGCTTCCTTGCGGTGGACGCCCCCACCTCGGAGATTCTCGAAGCTTCGGGCGTCGCGGCGGCTCTCGGCGCGGAAAAGGTTTCGACCGGGATGTATTTTTTGGGAAATGCGCCGCACGAACGGATCGAGGAGGCTCTCGCCTCGATCGGTATGGAAATACCGCCTGCGATCCGAACGGCAAAACCTCCTGTCGCGATCTCCAGGGACAGCGATCTTGGCGACGCTTCGGCGTTGTCATGGGGGAACAGGAATTCCGAACGGATTCGGGCGTACGGCGGTAAGTCCGGTCCCGCACGGCAGCCCACGTTCGATCCCGGGATCGACATCGCCGGATCCCTTGATGGCGGTGATCGGCTCGCCCATGAGCTCAAAGCCATTCTTTCCGGTTTTGCGATACTTCCGGCGCTGAAAGGCGATCTGGAGGAAAGGATCGCCCGCAAGCTGGTGCTGGACGGCGACCAGCTCGAAAGACTGGCCGGTCTGCAGGCGCGCCCAAAATCCGGCGGGGGGGCACGGGAACCGGGAGCGGCGAAGGGAACCCGGCGGCCCGCTCCTTTCCTGCGCGATCAGATCGCAGGCGCCATGGACTATCAGGGCAAGCTCAGACTCATAAGGCAGGCCCTGAAATCGCCCCTCGACAGGATCGAGGTGCAGTGGAGCCCCAGGGAAGGCGAGCGGCGCACGGCAATGCTCAGACCTACGGGGCTCGAACAGAACGAGAAAGGGCATACGCTCGAAGCCGAAGATCTCGGCACGGGCGGTCCCGCGCGCATCGGGGTGGGAGCAATGAGCTCCGTCCGACTGGTGCGCGCATCCTACTTCGGAGACGATACATGAAGAACAATCAGGATCAGTTAAAGCTCGCAGTCCTCATCGACGCCGACAATACACAGGCTTCCATAATCGACGGACTCCTCGCCGAAATCGCGAAATATGGCGTCGCTTCCGTCAAACGGATCTATGGCGACTGGACGAGCACCAATCTGCGCTCATGGAAGGATAAGCTTCTTGAGTTCGCGGTCCAGCCGGTACAGCAGTTTTCCTATACTACCGGCAAGAACGCCACCGACAGCGCCATGATCATCGATGCCATGGATTTGCTGTACACGGAAAATCTGGACGGCTTTTGCGTCGTGTCGAGCGATTCGGATTTCACCAGGCTTGCCGCGCGTCTTCGCGAAGACGGCAAGCTCGTTCTCGGCTTCGGGCAGCGCAAGACACCCAAACCCTTCGTCGCTGCCTGCGACAAGTTCATTTACACGGAGATTCTGCGGGAGAGCGAGGAAGAGCGCGAGGGCCGGGGCGACCGCGAGCCTGCGCCCAAGGCGTCGGTCGACATGAAGGGCGACAAGCGCATCGCGGCTTTGCTCAAGAGCGCAGTGGAGGATGCCGCCGACGAATTCGGCTGGGCGTATTTGGGCGCGGTGGGCACCTACATAGCCAACCGTCAGCCGGAATTCGATCCGCGCAACTACGGCTATCGCAAATTGGGCGATCTCATCAAAGCCTCGGCACTCTTCGAGATCGACGAGCGCGCCAATCCCCTGGATCCCGGCAAGCAGGTGTATCTGAAGCTCAAGGCCAAACCCAGGTGACGAGTCTTTGCGGCCCTTCCGGGCACGCATGTCCGGAAGGGTGCGTACGCCGGGCAAGTCCGGACGATGTTTCCGTTTTGGCGGAAATGCGTCTCGACTTTCTCCGTACCGTGAAGACGCTCGAGGGCAAAGCGGCGGAGCAGGCGTTCGTCGACCAGCGGGACATGTTTTTCCGCGAACTGACGGAAGGGCGCATGCATGCATGGGTATATGAATCGGATGGGCGAATCCTCGCATCCTGCGCATTCCGGGTCGAGCGCACCATACCGGGGCGGGACGCCGAGCTGCTTGCCGTCTATACGCGCCCGGAAGTGCGCCGCAGAGGGATCGCGTCGACCCTTCTGTCCGAAACGATCGCCGGTGCCCGCGCTCAGGGCATTCCCAGGCTGACCCTGCAGGCCACCGCGGATTCACGCAGGCTGTATCTGGCGACCGGATTCATCGAATCCGGCGACCGGATGGAATTGGCTTTGCGGTAAGCGCACGACTCGTCCGACCTCGGAATGTCCCGGCCTCGGAATGTCCGACAGCGGATCAGCCGGCATATCCGGAAGGACTAAAAACCAAGAATGCGTTTTCTGTTCGCCGTGCCGATAATGGCGAGCTTTGCCATGGCGGCTTTGGGCACGTTTGCGGCGGGATTCGCCTCCGCGGACGGCGTCGAATTGTATTCGATCGAAAACTGGTTCATCGAAAAATGGCGGAATACCCAGACGCGTTCCGCGAGACCTCGTGGAGCGGCGTCGTAAAGACGGACGATTTCCTCGGCCCAGACGCGGAAAAGACCGCGGGGCTTGAGTTCGCCGTAGCCGGAGACCCAGACGGTATTGCCCATCGCCGCATGCATTCTGTAAGCGAGCCTCGCCATGCTGCGCTGACTGTCTTCGAGGATCGAGACGAGTTCCTCCCTGTGCGGGCCGGCCAGCCCGATGAGCCGACGCAATTCGGCCGTCTTGGGCGTATGCAGGGGAGTCTTGTTGACGATCAGGGTCGCCGCACGGAAGTCGAGGTTCAGCTCGCGTGAAAACCAGCCTGCGGCGAGTTTGCCCGATTGACCGACGAGATAGCGCCTGTTGGCGTTTTTCTGTTCCATTTTTCCGGGATTGTCGGCCACGAGGATAAAGGGCGGATCGGAATCGGGACCGATTGTGTCGAGGTCCCTATTGTAGACTACCGGCGTCTCCACACGATAATCATCGTACCCCATTTCGATCCGCAGGCGATCCTGGAGCGCGCCCAGCCAGGGTGCGCGGCGATCGATTTTCTCCACAAGTCCGGCGAAGTCGTCCCTCGCCGCCATGAATTCGGCATATGCTCCCGCCTGCATTGATCCTTCCTTCGATGGGGTCTCACGTTATATAGTCGCCGTATGCCCCGTCGCGCAAGCCTCGTCCTGCTGATTCTGATTGTTTTGTCCTCCTGCTCGGAGGGATCGCGAAAGATAGGAGCGCAGTCTTCCGCCGGATCCCGCGCAGAGACGGCCTATGCCGCGGAGCTCGCCGCGCTGAAAGTCGCGCTGTCCGCGTCCGGCCTGCCGGAAAAGCTCTCGGCGGATCTCCTCGCCCGGGCGAATGCGGAACCGGAGTCTTTTTTCTCTCTTCTCCGTACTGTGGTCGCGGTGCGGAAATCCGATTCGATGCGCTACGCCCGCGCCGACAAGCAGGTCGCCCTGGCCTCCGGCTACGAGCCTGCGGATCTCGTCGCGCTGGACGGCTCCGGACTTTCCCTGTCCAGGGCCGGACACCGAATCCGCAAGGATGCTTTTCTCGCGTTGAAGGAAATGGACGCCGAAGCCCGCCGCTCGGGCATCACGCTGACCATATCGTCGGCATACCGCTCCTATTCGTATCAAGAGGGTGTTTTCGCCAGGAATGTGGCCGAAATGGGTGAAGTCGAAGCCTCGCGCGTCTCGGCAAGGCCCGGCCGATCCCAACACCAGCTTGGCACTGCGATGGATTTCGGTTCGATTTCCGACGCATTCGCGGAGACCAGTGCGGGCCGGTGGCTGTACGCCAATGCGGGGCGCTTCGGCTTCTCCCTTTCATACCCGAAAGGAATGGAATCGGTGACGGGCTATGTCTGGGAGAGTTGGCATTTCCGCTTTATCGGCATCGCGGCCGTCAGGCTCCAGGATGCCTATTTCGGCGGCATCCAGCACTATCTGCTGAAGTTCCTGGAAAACTGGCCCGACTGAAAGCCGGGCGCCGCGCGACAGTCAGACTCAGGCCAGCGCAATCTTGCGGATCAGATCGGCCACCGCATCCTCGTCGTTCGTCCTGTCGGACACGACGCGCGCCGCCGCCCGGACTGAAGGTATGGCGTTCGCCGGCGCACAGCCCCATCCTGAGGCCCTGATCATGCCGAGATCGTTCATCGCGTCGCCAATGGCCATCACCGAAGCCATGGGAATGCCGAGCGAGGCGGCCAGTCTCGAGAGCGCGGCGCCTTTATCCGCGCCAAGGGGCAGCACTTCGAGGAAATAAGGCTTCGATGTCAGGACTTCGGCCCTGCCCTCGAAGCGGGATGAAAGTTCGACCAGAAGCGCCGAAATGCGTTCCGGTTCGCCCGGGATGACGAATTTTACCTGACCGTTCGCGAAGAGAGCATCCCGGTCGCCCGCCTCGATGACGGGCTGTCCGGTCAATCCGCCGTCTTTCAGCGCCCAGTCATTGAGTTCGTTGCAGAGGATTTTCCCGTCCACATATACCTGCCAGCCGAAGCCGGCCGCTTCGATGGCACCGACGGCTTCGAAGCACAATTCGCGGGAAAGCATGAGGCGTTCGACGATTTCGCCCGAATCCGCGGCCACCATTTCGGCGCCATTGGAGCAGATCAGAAAATCGCCGGGGCGGTTCATTCCGAGAAAATCGGCGTAACCACGCATCGAAACAATGTTGCGGCCCGAGGCCAGCACGATTTTTATGCCGGCCTCTTCGGCCTCTTTCAGCGCGGCGACGTTCACCGCGGAAATGGTCAAATCGCGATGGAGAAGTGTGTCGTCGAGATCGAGAGCGAGCATTCTTGGTTTCATCGGTTTCATCGGTAAAAATATAGCCCGGAACGCATATTTTGGTTAAGGCTTGCCGGGTGCGCCAGGCTTGTCGTGGAAGCGGCTTCGGGCTAGGCTCCCGTCATGTCCGATGAAATGCCACGCGACGACACGACATCCGGGAATGCATCGCCTGGCGAGATGAAGCATAACGAAGCGCAAATGTTGAGGGACGCCGGCAAGCTTTCGGTGCTCACCATGATCTCCAGGGTGCTGGGCCTCGTGCGCGAGATGACCAAAGCGTCGTTTCTCGGTACGGGAGCCCTTTCGGACGCCTTCACCGTAGCCTTCACCATCCCGAATTTCATGCGCAGGCTGTTTGCGGAAGGTTCGATCTCGGTCGCCTTCATTCCGACCTTCAAGGGCTATCTCCACGACGCTGATGACAAGGCGACCAGGGAATTCCTGTCGGCGTCGATTACCGTCCTTACCCTGGCGGTGGGCGCGGTCGTAGCGGCGGGCATGGCGGCGAGTCCCTGGATAGTGCGCGCGTTCGGATCCGAGCCGGTCGAAACGGCGATCCTTACGCGCATGATGTTCCCCTTCCTGGGGCTGGTGTCGATCGCGGCCCTCCTGCAGGGAATACTGAATTCTTACGGAGTATTCTCGCCTTCGGGTTTCGCGCCCATCCTGTTCAACCTCTGTTTTATATTCGTTCCGCAGATTGTGAGCCGTTTTACCGCCAATCCGGCGCGCGCCATGGCGATCGGCGTCGTTGTCGGAGGTTTCGCCCAGGCGATCTGCCAGTTGCCCGCCGTCCTGCGTACGGGAAGACGGTTCGGTTTTATCTCCCCTGGGCGTGCCTTCCGTAATCCGGGCATGCGCAAAGTGTTCGCCCTCATCGCCCCGACCGTTTTCGGCATGGCCGCCTATCAGATCAACGACCTGGTGAGCACTGCCTTCGCCTCGCGGGCAGGGCAGGGTACCGCATCGAGCCTCCAGTACTCCCTCCGTTTGCAGGAACTCATTCTCGGCGTCTTCGCCGTATCGGCGGGCACCGTCCTTCTGCCTGCGCTGTCCGACGCCGTGCGCCGCGGCGATTGGGGAAAGTACGTGTCGAGCCTTGGAAGAAGCGTCCGCAGCATTCTGCTCGCCACCATACCGGTCGCCGTGTTTTCGATGATCGCCGGGCGGGAGATCGTGATTCTGCTCTTCAGAAAAGGCGGATTCGGAGAAGAATCGGTCAATCTGACGACTCAGGCTTTTTTCTGGCATCAGACAGGGCTGGCGTTCATCGCCTTCAACCGGATTGTCGCTCCGGCCTTCTACGCCAAGTCGGACTCGAAGACACCGACCCTGGCCGGCATAGTCAGTTTCGCGGTGAATATCGTCCTCGTGGCTCTGGTGGCGACGCCCCTGAAAGGGGCGGGCATTGCGGCGGCGCTTTCGCTTTCTGCGGCGGTGAACAGCGCAATCCTGATTTACTTTCTGCTGCGTACGAAGCTGGACGGCATGAGCCGGGAACTGACGGGCATCGGGCGCTATGCACTCCGCCTCACGGCGTTTTCGCTCGTCGCCGCCATACCGACGTATTTTTTGCGCACTTCTCTGCTCGCCGCCTTCGGTACCGCGGATTCGAGACTGATATCCGCCGGTTTGCCGCTTCTCCTCATGGGCCTGGTCTTTGCGACCGTAGGAATAGGACTGCTGGCCGCGGTCAGGGACCCGACCGCAGTCATGGTGGGGGGTGCTCTGTTCCGGAGGCTCGGACGGCGCAGACGGCACTGAACGGGACTGTTTTCTACCCTTGGGCTGAAAACGGTCGCGGCGGTATTGACACCACTGCACCGAAGTGATAAATTTCCGACGCTTTCGACTATGCCCTTGTAGCTCAGTTGGCAGAGCATATCCATGGTAAGGATAAGGTCAACGGTTCGATTCCGTTCGAGGGCTTTGTAAATATAAACGGCGTAACGGACCCGGATACGGGCTCGCCGCAAAAGGACCGTATACTATGGCCAGCAAGAAACAGAGCGTCGAAATCATTGCCCTTGCCTGCACGGAATGCAAACGCCGCAATTATACCACGAGTAAAAATCGCAAGACTATGCAAGACAAGCTCGAGCTCATGAAGTATTGCAAGTGGGACCGGAAGCACACGCTGCACAAGGAAACCAAGGTAAAATAAGCCCTTCGGGGGCCTTTGGTCGGATGTCCGCGTTGTCTGAACGCTTCGCGAGACTGAACTTAGGCCAGTAGCTCTAATGGTAGAGCGCCGGTCTCCAAAACCGGATGTTGCGGGTTCGAGTCCTGCCTGGCCTGTAACCTGCGATCCCGCGCCGGCGCCCCGAGAGGGCGGCGAATGTGACCGCCCGGCGAAATGCGGGCGGTATTCGTGCCGGCCGACGTTCGCCTAAGCTTTGCGAGGGTGCAAGGAGCCGCCATGAAGAAGATTGTCCAGTTCTTCAAGGACAGTTACGCCGAACTGACAAAAGTCATATGGCCGTCGAAGGAAGATGTGATTTCGTCCACCAAGGTCGTCGTCATATCCACTCTGATCATGGCCCTCCTGCTTGGCCTCATCGACATGCTTCTCGTGGCGGGCATTGAAGTGGTGTTCCGCTGAGGCGGGGATAGATGGCAAAAGCTTGGTACGTTCTTCACGTTTACTCTGGATACGAAAACAAGATCGAGCGGACTATCCGTATGCTCATCGATTCCGCGGAGCTATCGGCCGAGATAGTTACCGACATCAAAGTGCCCAGCGAGGAAGTCACCGATGTCAAGGACGGCAAGCGCCGTACTTCGCAGCGCAAGATTCTTCCCGGATACCTTCTTGTCGAAATGGATCTGCCGGACAACGGATGGAAGGCCACCTGCTCGGCCATCCGCAAGATAACCGGCGTCACCGGTTTTGTCGGCGGTGTCATGAACGCAAAGCCCCAGCCCATCTCGGGAGAGGAAGCCAGGGGTATTTTCCAGCGTGCCGGCGAAATGAAGGGCGAAAGGGCCGCCAGGTCCCGCCAGGCATTCTCGCAGGGCGAACAGGTCAAGATAATCGACGGACCTTTCGAGTCCTTCTCGGGCGTCATTGAAGAAGTCAACGCCGAGAAGAGCAAGCTGAAGGTCATGGTGGGCATCTTCGGGCGCTCCACCCCGGTCGAAGTGGATATGCTGCAGGTCGAGAAAACCTGATCTGCGCGGCGTTCCGCCTTCCGGAAGGGAGTGGGGACGCATGGTCTTTCGTATGGCGGCGCGTCGTCCGATGTCCTGTGGCACTGGACGGAAGCGCTTCTCATGATACGGACATTTGGCTCCGAAGATGGGAGCCTCGTGAACGATGCGGGCATCGTTCACGTGACGGTCGGCGGGCGCCGACCGTACACGGAAACGGTGGTGACCGTTTTCGTGCAGGCGCTACCCCGGTTCCCGCATGGGATGCCGGGTACACCACAAAGGGAGAAGGGCAATGGCCAAGAAGAAAATTATTGCGGTAGTAAAACTGCAATGCCCCGCCGGCAAAGCGACGCCGGCGCCGCCCGTCGGACCGGCACTCGGCCCGCACGGTGTTTCCGCACCCATGTTCTGCCAGCAGTTCAACGAAAGAACGAAGGGCATGGAAGTCGGACTCATCATTCCGGCGATCATCACGATCTATCAGGACAAGAGCTTTACGTTCATCCTGAAGACCCCGCCCGCCAGCGTTCTCATCAAGAAAGCCTGCGGCATCGAAAAAGGCTCCGGAGTTCCCCAGAAGGACAAAGTCGCGAAACTGTCCAACGACAAGCTCGAAGCCATCGCGAAGCAGAAGCTTCCCGACCTCAACGCCAATGACCTCGAAGCCGCCAAGCGGATCATCGCCGGCACCGCCCGATCCATGGGCGTCGAGACGGAGCTGTAAAATGAAGCACGGCAAACACTACAAAGAAGCCTTCGCGAAAGTTGAAGAAGGCAGGGAATATGAACCCGCGGCCGCATGCGCCCTGGTCAAGGAAATGAAGTACGCCAAGTTCGACGAAACCGTCGAAGTACACGTCAGGCTCAACCTCAAGAAGAGCCAGTCCGTACGCGACACCGTCGTCCTTCCGAACCAGTTCCGCGGCGAAAAGCGCATCCTGGTATTCTGCAAGCCTGAAAGGGTGAAGGAAGCCATGGAAGCGGGAGCCGCCTACGCCGGCGACGCCGAACTCATCGAAAAAATCAAGGGTGGCTGGCTCGACTTCGATGTCGCAGTCGCCACGCCCGACATGATGAAAGATGTCGGTAAGCTGGGTATGGTCCTCGGCCGCAAAGGCCTGATGCCAAACCCCAAGACCGGCACTGTCACGCATGACCTCAAGGCGGCCGTCGCCGAGCTCCGCAAGGGCCGCACGGAATTCCGCACCGACAAAACGAACATCATCCATCTCGCCATCGGAAAGGTTTCCATGGAGGCCGCTCAGGTCGCCGAAAACCTGACCGCCCTGCTGGGTGATGTGGCTCGCAAACGGCCCGCCGACGCCAAGGGCGATTTTATCGTCTCCGTGTTCCTCGCCTCCACTATGGGGCCGAGTGTGCGCGTGGCCCTGGCCAAAACCGAGAAGAGGTGACCCTATGGCGATGAGAGCAACCAAAATCCAGTCGGGCAAGGCTGATGCCATCCAGGCCCTCAAAGACATGATCGGGGGCGCCTCCGATTTCGTGTTCGCCGAATATCGCGGACTCACGGTGGAACAGATTTCGATCCTTCGCAGGCAGCTGCGCGAAAAAGGCACCGAATTCCATGTCGTGAAAAACAACTTCGCGCGGATCGCCTTCGAAGAGCTGGGATTTCCCAAGGACGTCGAATCCGTTCTCGCCGGCCCCACCGGCGTCGCTTTCGTCAGGGCCGATTCCAACGAAGTGGCCAAGATCCTCCTCGACTTCGGCAAGGATACTCCCGCGCTCAAAGTCAAGGGCGGCCTTGTCGACAAAAACTTCATGAACGAAGCGCAGGTCGGGGTTTTCTCCAAGCTCCCCGGCAGAAAGCAGCTATATTCCATGCTGATGTCCGCAATGAACGGACCGATGCAGAACCTCGTGTACGTCGTCAACGCCGTGCCCACCAAGTTGGTGCGCACGCTGAAGGCGATCGAAGAGCAGAAAGCTGCCGCCCAGGCTTGAACCAAGTTCAAGCCTGGGTAAGGGAATCCCGTTTACGGGATTCCCGAGAGATTCCGCGGTCTTTTTTGAGCGCGGGCGTAACATTGGTTTGTAGACCGTCAGGCTTCGGTAGCTGCCGTCCCTGTCGGTCTTTCGGAAGTCCCTGAACCTTAGTGGGTTTAGGGCGCGCCGGTCCGTATGGACGGGCATCGTTTTTCGTGGGAGAAGATAATATGGCAGCGCTCAGCACCGACCAGATTCTCGACGCAATTGCCTCCATGACCGTTCTTGAGGTCGCCGACCTCGTCAAGGCTATGGAAGCCAAGTTTGGCGTAACCGCCGCAGCCCCCGTGGCCGCCGCCGGTCCCGCTGCAGCCGCCGCTGCGCCCGTCGAGGAAAAGACCGAGTTCACCGTCATCCTCAAGGGCGGCGTTCCTGCAGACAAGAAGATTTCCATCATCAAGGAAGTCCGCGCGATCACCGGTCTCGGCCTCAAAGAAGCCAAGGACCTCGTCGAAGCCGGCGACAAGCCGCTCAAAGAGAATGTCACCAAAGACGAAGCCGAGAAGGTCAAGAAGCAGATCATCGACGCCGGTGGCGCCGTAGAAGTGAAGTGATATTTTTGGCGGCATCCTGTCGCGTCATCGGGACGCGACTCGCAGCCGTCGCTTCCGATCCTGCAACCGGGCCGCGCTTTCAGCGGTATCCGGTTACAGGGTCCCGCGCCGTCCCCGCGCTTCCGATACCCTTCGGCTGCGCGGGGAGTGGCGTTTCCCGGGCTCCCGCCCTGCGACCTTCGGGAGCCTCGCTTTGGCGATGTCGATCGTTACGATCCATGTCGCCAAAGCGTATCGGTCGTCCCGGGCCCGCTCCTGCGCGGCCGGTTCCGGGCAGCGTTCCCGCCGCGCAGACCGAACAGACCCGCGCGCAACGCCCGCGCGCGCGGCAGTCCGACCGACCGCGCAATCTGCGGAAGGTTCGCGCGCTCCAGGAGGGGTGACGGATGGCATATACCGAGCACAAGATACAGCGCCGCTATATCGGCAAAGATTATCAGGAAGCCATGGAGCTTCCCGATCTGATCAACATACAACTTTCCTCCTATGAGCGATTCCTCCAGCGCGACAGGATCCGCGCCGGCCAGGCTCCCGATCCGGTAGGCCTCGAAGAGGTATTCCGGAACACTTTTCCCATCGAAAGTCCCTCGGGTGACATGCTGCTCGAGTTCGAACGCTATGGGCTCGACGAGTCCGCCATGAAATATTCCGAGATCGAGTGCAAGCAGAAGGGTCTTACCTACGCGGTGCCCCTGAAAGCGCGCATCAATCTCGTGTTCCAGAAGACCGGTGAAATCCGCCAGAAGGAAATCTATCTCGGCGACATCCCTCTGATGACCGAGCGCGGTACCTTCATCGTCAACGGCGCCGAGCGCGTCGTCGTTTCCCAGATCCACCGCTCGCCCGGCGTCATCTTCTGTCACGACAAGGGCGTGTTTTCGGCGCGCATCATTCCCTACCGCGGAAGCTGGCTCGAGTTCGAAATCGATCAGAAGAAAGAACTCATCTACGCCAAGATCGACCGCAAGAAGCGCATCCTCGGAACCATGTTCCTTCGCGCCCTGGGGTTCGACACCCGCGAGTCCATTCTGGCCGCTTTCTACAAATCCCGGACCATCGAGCTGGGCAGCACCCGCGAAGAGAAGGAAAAAGCGGTCGCCTGCGTACTGTCCAAACCGATAGCCATCGATGTGGGCGGCGAAATGAAGCGCCTGTACCGCGCCGGTGACAAACTCCACCTGCACGACATCGACGAACTCGTGGACCTGGGCGTCAACTCGGTCGAAGCGATCGATTTCGAGCACCCCGATTCCCTGCACTGCGACATGATCCTCAACTGCTTCGAGCGTGAGGACATCAAGCTCGTGAAGGAAGACCCGAACCAGGACGAGCCCACGAGAGCCGACGCCCTGGCCGCGGTGTATTCCACCCTCATGCCCGGCGAGCCCATCACCGTGGAGAACGCCGAACGCGACCTCGCGAACATGTTCTTCTCCGGCCGCCGCTACGACCTGGGCAAGGTCGGCCGCTACAAGCTCAACAAGAAATTCGACTACGACGTGCCGGTAAAGGAATTCACCCTCGTCCGCGCCGACGTTATCGCCACCATGAAATTCCTCATGAACGTGTACTACGGCGAAGCGTATGTGGACGATATCGACCACCTCGGCAACCGCCGCGTCCGGTCGGTGGGCGAACTTCTCGCCAACGTCATGAAGAGCGCCTTTTCCCGCATGGAACGCATCGCCAAGGAGCGCATGAGCCTGAAGGAAACGGATACGATCCGTCCGCAGGATCTCGTTTCCATCAAACCCATCGTCGCGGCGATCAAGGAATTCTTCGGCTCCTCCCAGCTGTCGCAGTTCATGGACCAGGTCAATCCGCTGGCCGAACTCACCCACAAGCGCCGACTCAACGCGCTTGGTCCGGGAGGTCTTTCCCGCGACCGCGCCGGCTTCGAAGTGCGCGATGTCCACTACACGCACTACGGCCGCATGTGCCCCATCGAGACGCCGGAAGGTCCGAACATCGGCCTCATCGTCTCCCTGGCCACCTATACGACGGTGAACGAGTACGGCTTCCTCGAAACGCCCTACCTCAAGGTACGGAACGGTATCGTCACGCCGGAGATCGAATACCTCTCGGCCATGGACGAGGACAAGTACTACATCGCCCAGGCTTCGGCCAAGATCGACAAAAAGGGCAATTTCACCGAGGATTCGGTGTCCTGCCGCCATCAGGGCGATTACACGATGCGCCCTGCGTCCGAACTCCAGTACATGGACGTGTCGCCCAAGCAGATCATCTCGGTTTCGGCGGCCCTCGTTCCCTTCCTCGAGCACGACGACGCCAACCGCGCCCTCATGGGCTCGAACATGCAGCGTCAGGCAGTCCCCCTCGTCTTCCCCGAGCCGCCCAGAGTCGGCACGGGCATGGAATGGAAGACCGCCTACGATTCCGGCGTTCTCGTCAAGGCGAAACGCGGAGGCGTGGTCGAATATGTCGACGCTTCGCACATCCTGATCGCCCCCGACGGGACCGATCGCGACGCGCGCGACCGCTACGACCTGGTCAAATACCAGCGCACCAATCAGGACACCTGTTACACCCAGCGTCCCATCGTCAAACAGGGCGAAAAAATACTCAAAGGCCAGGTCCTGGCCGACGGTCCCGCCACGCACGACGGCGAACTCGCCCTCGGGCGCAACATTCTGGCCGGTTTCGTGCCGTGGAACGGCTACAACTACGAAGACGCCATCCTCATTTCCGAACGTGTGGTCAAGGAGGATATGTTCACCTCCATCCACATCAAGGAATTCCAGACCGAAGTCCGCGAAACGAAACTGGGACCGGAGCGCATAACGCGCGACATTCCCAACACTTCGGAAAAAAGCCTGGATAACCTCGATTCCGAAGGCATCATCCGCGTCGGCGCCAAGGTCAAGGCCGGCGACATTCTGGTCGGCAAAGTCACGCCCAAGAGCGAGACCGAAACCACGCCCGAGTTCAAGCTCCTCAACTCGATCTTCGGCGAAAAGGCCAAGGATGTCCGCGACAGTTCCCTGCGCGTGCCGCACGGCATCGAAGGCACCATCATCGATGTACAGCGCCTGAAGAGATCGGCCAACGACGACCTGTCGCCCGGTGTCGAGGAAGTGGTCAAAGTACTGATCGCCGCCAAGCGCAAGCTCAAGGAAGGCGACAAAATGGCCGGCCGCCACGGAAACAAGGGCGTCGTCGCCCGCGTTCTGCCCGTGGAGGACATGCCCTATCTCGACGACGGCACGCCGCTCGATATCTGTCTCAACCCGCTGGGCGTTCCTTCGCGAATGAACATCGGCCAGATCATGGAAACCGAGCTCGGCTGGGCGGGCAGCACGCTTGACGAGTGGTATTCCTGCCACGTTTTCCAGTCGCCCTCGCAGGAACAGATCGAGGCCAAGCTTGTCGAAGCCGGCCTGCCTGCGACTTCCAAGACCACCGTTCACGATGGGCGCACCGGCGAGGCTTTCCAGAACAAGGTCACGGTCGGCGTCATCTACTTCATGAAATTGCACCATTTGGTCGACGACAAAATGCACGCCCGTTCCACCGGCCCCTACTCCCTGGTCACCCAGCAGCCGCTGGGAGGCAAGGCCCAGTTCGGCGGCCAGCGCTTCGGCGAAATGGAAGTCTGGGCCCTGGAGGCCTATGGCGCCGCGAACACACTGCAGGAACTCCTTACTATCAAGTCGGACGACATGATAGGGCGGGCCAAGGTCTATGAAGCCATCGTGAAGGGCGAGCCCCACACGTCGGCGGGCATCCCCGAGGCCTTCAACGTCATGGTACAGGAACTCCGCGGCCTGGCCCTCGACATAAGAGTCTTCGACGCCAAGGGCAAACAGATCGCCCTTACCGAACGCGACGAGGACATCATCAATAAAGCGGGCGCTTTCTGATTTTTGGAGGAAGCATGCGGGATATACAGGATTTCGACAGCATCGGCATCCGCCTGGCCAGCCCGGAAATGATCCGGGCCTGGTCGTACGGCGAGGTGAAGAAACCTGAGACCATCAACTACCGCACGCTCCGCCCTGAAAAGGATGGCCTTTTCTGCGAGCGTATTTTCGGCACGACCAAGGAATGGGAGTGCTATTGCGGCAAGTTCAAATCGATCCGCTACAAGGGCGTGATCTGCGACCGCTGCGGCGTCGAAGTCACCCATTTCAGGGTCCGCCGCGAGCGGATGGGCCACATCGAGCTCGCGAGCCCCGTGTCCCACATCTGGTTCTACCGCTCCGTGCCGAGCCGCATGGGCCTTCTTCTCGACATCCCGGTCGCCGCCCTGAGGTCCATTCTCTATTACGAAAAGTACATCGTGATCGATGCGGGCGACACCGACCTCAAGAAGATGCAGCTCCTCTCCGAGGAAGAATACTACGAAGCCCAGGATCGCTACGGCGGCGGCTTCTCCGCCGGCATGGGCGCCGAGGCCATCCGCTCCCTCCTGGAGCAGATCGACCTGGACGAACTGGCTGCCGAACTTCGCCTGAGAATGATCAACAAGGGCGCGAAATCCGACAAGCGCCTCCTGAAGCGCATCGAGATCGTCGAGTCCTTCCGCAACTCCGAGAACCGCCCGGAGTGGATGATCCTCGACGTGATTCCGGTGATTCCGCCGGAATTGCGCCCGATGGTCCAGCTCGACGGCGGCCGTTTCGCGACATCCGACCTCAACGACCTCTATCGCCGCGTCATCAACCGCAACAACCGCCTCAAGAGGCTGCAGGGACTCAACGCCCCCGACATCATCATCCGCAACGAAAAGCGTATGCTCCAGGAAGCGGTAGACGCCCTGTTCGACAACACCAAGAAAAAGCGCGTCGTAAAGGGCGCCTCCAACAGGCCGCTCAAATCCCTGTCCGACATGCTCAAGGGCAAGCAGGGACGCTTCCGCCAGAACCTTCTCGGCAAGCGTGTCGACTATTCCGGCCGTTCGGTCATCGTCGTCGGCCCCGAACTCAAGATGTGGCAGTGCGGCCTGCCCACCAAAATGGCGCTCGAACTCTTCAAGCCCTTCATCATGAAGAAGCTTGTCGAGAAGGACGTCGTCTACAACATCAAGAAAGCCAAGATGCTGGTCGAATCGGAGACTCCGGAAGTCTTCGCGGTGCTGGACGAAGTCGTAAAGGAACACCCCGTGCTCCTGAACCGCGCCCCGACCCTGCACCGCCTCGGCATCCAGGCCTTCGAGCCGGTGCTGGTCGAAGGCAAGGCCATCAAGCTGCACCCCCTCGTCTGCCATGCGTACAATGCCGACTTCGATGGCGACCAGATGGCGGTGCACGTTCCGCTGACCAATGCCGCCCAGGCCGAGTGCTGGACGCTCATGCTTTCCAGCCGCAACCTCCTCAATCCGGCCAACGGCAAGACCATCGTATTCCCCTCCCAGGACATGGTCCTCGGGATCAACTTCCTCACCAGGCACAAGCCGAGCGCCAAGGGTGAGGGTAAACGCTACTCTTCGCCGGAAGAAGTCGTGATGGCATGCGAAAGCAAAGCCTGCGACTATGAAGCGCTGATCCGCGTGCCCATCGCCAAGCGTCCCGTCTGGAACGGCGTAGGCAAGCCCATCGAAGCCGCGCCCGGCGAGCCCGTGACCACCACTGCGGGCAGGCTCATCCTCAATGAGGCCCTTCCGGCCGATGTCCCCTACATCAACTTCGCGATGGGCGACAAGGAACTCCGCGCCCTGATCGAATCCATTTACAAGACCAGGGGACCATACGTCACCGTGGCCATGCTGGACGCTATCAAGGATTCGGGCTTCCGCTACGCCACCTTCTTCGGCGCCACCATCGGTATGGACGACATCGTCATTCCGCAGGAAAAGGCGTCCATGATCGGCGCGGCGAACAACCAGGTCGAATCGATCCAGAAGCAGTACCTGGCCGGCCACATCACGCAGGAAGAGCGCTACAACCGCGTCGTCGAAGTCTGGTCCAAAACCAACGAAGAGCTGACCGCGGTGATGATGAAGACCCTGGAGCGCGACCGCGCCGGCTTCAACAACATCTTTATGATGGCCAACTCCGGAGCGCGCGGAAGCCGCAACCAGATCCGCCAGTTGGCGGGCATGCGCGGCCTGATGGCCAAGCCGTCGGGCGACATCATCGAACTCCCGATCCGTTCGAATTTCCGCGAAGGCCTGTCGGTCATCGAATTCTTCATCTCCACCAACGGCGCCCGAAAGGGTCTGGCCGATACGGCCCTGAAGACGGCCGATGCCGGCTACCTCACCAGGCGTCTCGTGGACATAGCGCAGGACGTGGTCATCAACGAAGACGACTGCGGTACCATCAACGGTTCCCTGCAGATGGCCATCAAGGACGGCGAGGAAGTCATCGAGCCCCTGCGCGAGCGAATCATCGGTCGCTTCAGTCTCGATCCCATCCGCCATCCCATCACCGGCGAGACCATCATCGAAGCCAACGAAGAGATCACCGAGGAAGTCGCCTCCGCGATCGACGACGCGGGCATCGAACAGGTCTATATCCGCACGGTACTCACCTGCGAAGCCAAGCACGGCGTCTGCCGCAAGTGCTATGGCCGCAACCTGGCCACCGGCCGCACCACCGATATCGGCGAAGCGGTTGGCATCATCGCCGCCCAGTCCATCGGCCAGCCGGGTACCCAGTTGACGATGCGTACCTTCCATATCGGCGGCGCGGCGACCAAGGTATCCGAAGAAAGCCGTGTCTACCTCAAGTACCCCGTCCTCATCACCGAGATCACGGGAACCTACGTTACGCTTGCCGAAGGCCGGGTTCTCTTTACCCGCAAGGGCTTCCTGCAGGCATGCAAAATTTTCACCAACGTCGAACTGGGCAAGGGCGACAAGGCTCTCGTGCAGGACGGCCAGCGCATCCTCAAGGGCGATCAGATAGTCGCCAAAAAGGGCGGCGAAAAGGTGCTGGCGCAGGACATTTCCTACGCCCGTGTCCTTAACGGCCGTGTTCTCCTCGTCGCGCAGGACCAGAAGATCGAAGTGCGCAACGGTTCCGAGATCGCCGTGAAAGTGGGCGACATCGTGGGCGCCAACGGCACCATCGCTACCTTCGACCCCTTCTCCGACCCGATCATCGCCGAGCACGAAGGTTATGTCCGCTATGAGGACATCATCCCCGGCTCGACCCTGAAGGAAGAGATCAACGAGGAAACCGGCAACGTCGAGAAAAAGATCACCGAATTCACCGTCGAACGCGATACCAAGCAGCCCCGCGTAGTCATCACCGACGAAGCGGGCAACGAAATCGTGACCTACTTCCTCCCCGGTGGCGCTTACCTCAATGTCGAAGACGGCGAGCAGATCAAGGCCGGACGCACTCTTGCCAAGACGCTCAAAGAGAGCGCCAAGGCCATGGACATCACGGGCGGTTTGCCGCGCGTCAGCGAGCTTTTCGAGGCGCGCAAGCCCAAGACCCCCGCCATCGTGTCCGAGATAGAGGGCACGGTCAGCCTGGAATCCTCCCCCCGCGGGCTCATCGAAGTGCTTGTCCGCAACGAAGAAACCGGGCAGGTCAAGCAGTACAGCATCCCGCACGGCAAGCATCTTGTGGTGTACGAAGGCGACCATGTGGGCGTCGGCGAGGCGCTGACCGACGGCGCAGTCAACCCGCACGACATGCTGCATGTGCGCGGCGTCAAGGATGTGCAGGAATTCCTGCTCAACGCCATACAGGAAGTGTACCGCCTGCAGGGTGTCACCATCAACGACAAGCACATCGAAACCATAGTGCGCCAGATGCTCAGCAACATCCGCGTGCTGGACGGCGGCGAGACCACGTTCCTCAGGGGCGAGATAGTGAGCCGCTCCGCGTTTATCGCCGAGAATAAGAAAGCCGCCGCGGACAGCAAGGCTCCGGCTCAGGGCGAGCCGATATTGCTGGGCGTAAGCAAGGCGTCGCTGGCTTCCGAGTCGTTCATCTCGGCGGCGAGCTTCCAGGAAACGACCAAAGTCCTGACTGACGCGGCCATAACCGGCCAAGTGGACAGGCTCAGAGGCCTGAAGGAAAACGTTATAGTGGGCCACCTCATACCCGCCGGGACCGGCATTGCCGCGCGCAAGCTGGACCTTCAATACCTCGGCGGCAACAAGCCGGAAACGGAAAAGGAGTGACAAGCGGACTATGCCAACAATCAATCAGCTGATAAAGCAAGGCAGAGACAAGAATATCCACCGGACCAAGGCTCCGGCGCTCATGTCCTGCCCCCAAAGGCGCGGCGTTTGCACCCGCGTCTATACCACGACCCCCAAGAAGCCTAACTCGGCGCTGCGCAAGGTGGCCCGCGTGAAGCTAACCTCCCGCATTGAGGTCACCGCCTACATACCGGGCGAGGGGCATAATCTGCAGGAGCACTCCATAGTGCTGGTGCGCGGCGGCAGAGTCAAGGACTTGCCGGGCGTGCGGTACCATATAGTGCGCGGCACGCTTGACGCGGCCGGAGTGGAAAACAGGAAACAGGGCCGTTCCCTCTACGGAGTGAAGCGTCCCAAGGCCGGCGGAGCCGGCGGCAAGGCCGCTGCGCCTGCCGCGAAGGCCTGATTAAGGTTGAACTATAAGGAGCGCTAAACAGTATGCCTAGAAAAGGTTTAAGACCCAGGGAAAGACGTGGCCAGCCCTCTCCGGACGCGAAGTTTAATTCCGTTATGGTGGCGCGGCTCATCAACAAGATAAATTTCAAGGGACAGAAGTCCACCGCCGAGCGCATCGTGTACGATGCGATGGGCGTCATTGAGGAGAGGGCCAAAGAGGATCCGCTTGCCCTTTTCAACAAGGCCATCGAGAACGTGCGTCCGCTGCTGGAAGTCAAACCCCGGCGCGTGGGCGGCGCGACTTACCAGGTGCCTTGCGAAGTGAAGCCCGTGCGCGGCGCCAACCTGGCCATTTCCTGGATACTCACCAGCGCCCGCGACAAGACAGGCAAGCCCATGTGCGAACGCCTGGCCGACGAACTCATCCAGGCCGCCAAGAAAGAAGGCGCGGCCTTCAAGAAACGCGAAGACACTCACAAAATGGCGGAGTCCAACAGGGCTTTCGCGCATTACAAGTGGTAATTTAAACTACACCGGGACTGTTCTATGCCAAGGCAACACAAACTGGATAAAGTAAGAAACATCGGTATCATTGCCCACATCGACGCGGGCAAGACCACCACCACCGAGCGCATCCTTTATTACACGGGACGCATTCATAAAATCG
>Ga0074198_1000717_pt1 | contig 29554 bp, 28 predicted proteins | sample EPASupsiteSAE323_FD_64527 | JGI IMG/M metagenome (GOLD analysis project Ga0074198, IMG submission 64527) | Bioremediated contaminated groundwater from EPA Superfund site, New Mexico - Sample SAE3-23 | ecosystem: Environmental > Aquatic > Deep subsurface > Groundwater > Contaminated ...
GGATTCAGTATTTTTGCAGCTATCGATTTTTGTTATTCAATGAAAATATTTTAATTAAATTAAATTTTGTTATTAACTAATTTGACAATAAGTTGATTTTAAGTCGATTTTAATTTGTGGGTGGAGGTGTCATTATCTTTACTCAATCGGAACGCAAGGGCAAGCAGAAAAATATTAATTGTAATAAATAATAGTATTTATAATTATATTTTGAGAATCGATAGCAAGAAAAATACTCGCTTTAGGAAGTTAAAGTGCGGAATGTGGGCTTAATGCTTTGCGGAGTATTTTGCCGAGTCCTTTGAGGAGTATTTTGCTGAAGATAAGCTGCAAGCGGCTCTATGGTGCTCCTGGAAAGCGCCGGCCAGAAGACGTTGCCGCCTTTCAGTTCTTTGAAGGAGATCCATTCGCCGCGAGGATGAAAACCGCACTTAAGGATGCCGATTAAGTAGTGAAGGACAAGGACAGATGAAACCTCATCCGCAGAGTTGCCGGAAGGCTCCGAGAGGATTGATTTTTCGCTGAGTCTGACGAGATGGCGATCCGACAGAAAAACTACATGGTATTCCGATTCCGTTGCCAGCGCGGCAAGTTCGTCCCAGGCCATTTTTAGCGAGATTTCGTAGCTCATTTCCCTATCCTCCAGATAATTTATCATATATATTTTTTTTAATTTGTCTTAAAAATTTTTAAATTTTATTAATATATTTTAAATAGTTTTTTACAGTATTTAATTCTGCTTGCCTCACCACCCCCCACCAACCGGAGCTAGAGAAAGATCCAGTACACGAGCACGTTCAGGATAGTCAGAGGCACGCCTACTCTGGCAAACTCCAGAAATGTCAGCGTCTCATGGCTCTTCTCTGCATTCTGAATGATGATCACATTGCTCGCCGCTCCAAGGATGAACAGATTTCCGGCAATGGTGCTCCCGGCGGCCAGGGCCATCAGCGACTCTGCTGTGGGATGGATCAGTAGCGGCTGGCAGAGGGCCACAAAAGGAACATTGGATATGAGCTGACTTAAGAGAACGCTCAGAGCCAGGATGGCGGAGATCGAATCCGGATTTGCCTGAGACTGGGCCATAAATTCCTGAAAAAATCCGGATCTCCAGACGCTGTCCATCAGAATGAACATGCTGGCGAAGAATATCAGAGTGCACCAGTCGATCTTTCTCGCGATTTCCCGTCTCCTTGAGCTGAACAGCAGGATGGGCAGAGCCGATGCTAGGGCGATGTAGGTCAGCCGGAACTCTTCACCCATGCCGATCTGAACCGATGCGATCTTGGCAAATATGAGCAGTATGAGCAGAATAAAAGCTGCCCTGGAGAGAGATGCCAGCTTCGGGTCCTCGATCTCTTCCTGACGGATTTGCAAAGTCTTATTTTGGAACTGATCTCTATAAAAGAGCCTGAGAAGCAGATAGGCCAGCAGCATATTCACAAGCGTCGGCAAGAGCAGGTACTGCAAAAAAATCAGGAACGGATTGGCCAGGCCGCCGTTGACGGCTATGAGAAGATTTTGCGGATTCCCGATGGGGCTCATGGCGCTTCCCGTGGTCACTGCATAGGCCAGGGCCAGCAGCAAGAGCTTTGGCGAGATATCTTGCGTCCGGGCGAAGTAAAGCATCAGAGGCGTTCCGACGATGGCCAGGGTATCATTCATGAGCAGAGCCGACAGGAGGCCCATCCCGAAAATGACAAGCAGCAGGAGCTGATCCAGGTTTCCGGCTCTGCGAAATATTCGATAGGACAGATGCAGCAGGTAGCCGCTCTCCTGCATGGCCTCGCCGATGATGAACATTCCCGCCAGGAAGATCATCACGTCGAGATTAATGGACAGGGCCGCATTCGAGGGTGAGATCTGGCCGGTGAAAAGGACGGCCAGGGCACCGAGGAGCATGATCTGCCAGATCTGAAGCTTCAGGTCGCCTATCTGGCGCAAAGCGATCAGGAGCAGAACCAGAGCCAATACGATTATGGATATGCTTCCCGCTGCCATCAGGCCGCCATCATTTTTTTGATTTTATTTATGACCGAATTTGCCATTCCATCTGCCATTAAATTGACATCACTTTTTAGCCCTTGCGGTTGCAGTCACATTTGCAGTCGGCAGAACTGATGCCTTGTCACGGTCATTGCCAGTAGCAGCCGCCATCTCTTTTATCGTCGCGCGCATCCAATACTTGGCCTGCCTCTGCAGTCACATTCATCCGGTATTTGCCCTGCCTCTGCGGTAACATTCATCCGATAATTGCCAATTCGTTGCACTCACATTCCGGTCGCACCTGCCACAGCATTTGCCTCATCTTGTTTTGCGATCCCTGCGGCATCGTTTCGTCTCTCAAACTCATCGCGGTGCAATATGTCGGAGCAATATTAACCTTATGTCCAATCCCCGCTTAAAGAAGCAACCACCAAAAGGTTTTTAGATCCAAATATTAATACATATTTCATTTAAGGAGAATGTCCGGATGAATGATTTGAGAAGAAACAGCGAGATTATATCGCCAAAATCTGCGGCAATCCTCGCTGCTTTGATTCTTCTCGGGCGATTGCTACTTTTAGTCCTTTTTAGAACTGAAAACCACTTTTTATTGATAGATGATTCGATTTTTATTATTACAAGCGCCCTGGCCGCGCTCTCACTTCTTTATGCAACCGGCATGTCGGAAGGACGCACCAAGAGAGCCTGGACATTCCTGGCCGTCGCTCAGGCAGCTTACACATTGGGAGAACTCATTTGGGGGATGATCGAGGTCGGGCAGCATGAGAATCCATTCCCGTCCATAGGAGACGCCGGATTTCTCATCTTCTATCCCATATTCCTGATCGGCATCGGCGTTTTTCTCTTCCCGGACGGACCGCTTTCAGGTCGGGAGAAGATCAAGATATTCATAGATGCCGCCATCATAGCATTCTCCGCGGTTTTCGTATTTTGGATCTTTCTCTTCTCGCCCCTTATCAATGCCTACGGAGAGTTTTCTTTTGCCCTCGTCTTGGCTATGATATATCCCCTCCTTGACATGATCCTGCTTCTCATACTGCTGCTGCTCCTTTACAGAAAAGTCATGCCCGGACAAAACTGTCCGATGATTGCTGTCGCGCTGGCATTGCTCTCGTCCGTAGTTACCAATGCATTATTTTGCATACAGGTGCAGCAGCATTCATACATTCCGGGAAGCTGGCTTGACACGGGTTGGTTGATAAGCTATCTTTTTTTTGGATTAGCAGGAGTTCTGCAGGCAGGCGCAGGGCGGTCTGAGGGAATTGGAACAGTTCCGAAGGATGAAGCAAATACGTACGGCACGTTCTGCTGCGGCAGAGCGGCTTGGACTCATTACCTGCCTTATTTTGGCGTCGGCGTTGCCTCCTTCCTGGTTTACTGGGGCTCAAAGAGCCTCTCATCCATCAACGATTTTGCAATTTTAGCGTCTCTCGTCATAATAATAGCACTGATGCTGCTGCGCCAGAAGATCGCTCTGGATGACAGTGAAGAGCTTCTTGAGCGAACGCTGTCCGAGATTGAAGAGCGCAAAAAGATAGAAGAGCAGCTGCAAAAGGCCAAAGAGATCGCTGAAGCGGCAACACGGGCCAAGTCCGAGTTCCTGGCCAACATGAGCCATGAAATCCGCACGCCCATGAATGCAGTGATCGGCACCGCATCCCTTCTTCTGGAAGAAGACCTCCCAGCGCGCCATCAGGAATGCGTCAAGACCATTCACGACAGCGGAGAACTGCTTTTGGTCATCATCAACGATATCCTGGACCTATCCAAGATCGAGAGTGGAAAGATGCAACTTGAGGAGCAGCCGTTCAAGCTTAAGGCATCAATCCAAGAATCGATAGAGCTGATCCGAGGAAAAGCCGACGAAAAGGGCCTTTATATCGACTGCGCGCTGCATGACCTGCCTGAAGTAATAATCGGCGATCAGATAAGGCTCAGGCAAATTCTGATCAACCTGCTCAATAATGCCGTCAAATTTACGGAAAAAGGCGGGCTGTCCTTATCGGTTACGAGCAAAAGACTGGAGAGCGGCAATAAAGACAGTTCGTTGAAAGAAGCCGGAACGCAAAATGACGGCAAAAAGAACGGCAAAGAGAAGAATGAAGATCAACAAAACGACGGCATTTATGAGATTCATTTTTCCGTCAGGGACACAGGAATCGGCATTGCTGCGGATAAGATGGACCGCCTCTTCCAATCCTTTTCCCAAGGAGACCCCGCCACCACTCGCAAGTATGGCGGAACCGGGCTTGGTCTGGCCATCAGCAAGCGGCTGGTGGAGCTGATGGGCGGAAAGATCTGGGTCGATAGTGAACTTGGCATCGGTTCGACATTCCACTTCACAATTCGCACAAAAGGATGCGATTCAACGTCATTGTCCGGCATCGAACAAGCGCAGCTTTCTGCTTCTCCTAACGCGGATTTGCCGGCGAGGGAGACGGGACAAGAGCGCACTTTTGGCGACCATGCCGGCGATGCCCGGGAAGGCGATCTGCACATACTTCTGGCGGAAGACAACCAGGTCAACCAAAAAGTAACCTTGCAGATGCTTTCCAAGCTCGGATTCAAGGCAGATGTCGCCGCCAACGGTCTGGAGGTCCTGCAGATGATGGAGGACCGGCCTTATGATATAATCCTCATGGACCTGCAAATGCCGCTGATGGACGGAATGGAGGCGGCGAGGGCCATTAGAAAGAGATGGCCTGGGACGTTCCAGCCCTGGATCATCGCCTTCACGGCCTGCGCGATGGAAGGCGACGAGAAGAAGTGCCTGGATGCAGGGATGAACGACTACATGAGCAAGCCGATCCAAATAGAGGTTTTGAGACGCAAGCTTGCGAACTATAGATCATCCTAAAATCATAATAGATATTCCTGACCGACATCCTTATAGCCGGATATATTGTCACATGCTACCACACATCATGGCTTTCGCAGAGGGCGATAGCAGTGACGTGACGCGAATGGCTGCGAAGGGGCAGCATCTGGCTGGTGTTAGTGTGCTTGGCATTGATGATCCTTGGATCTGGGGCGTTTACCTTCTATGCATTTTCAGTGCGCTATTGTGTATAGTCTATGGCGCATTCAACTGGAATCGAGGCGGAGAGCAGGAAGTTGCAGATATCAAAGAAGAAGCCGCCTGGGAAGCGAAGGAAGAAGAGATGCAAGAGAAGGAATTGGGGCTGTGAGCTATGAATCTGCTTCTTCTTAATGTTATTATCCTGGTCTATCTACTCGCTACACTCTATCTCGGTTACAGAGGATGGAAATCCACCAAGGACTCCGAGGGCTATCTGGTGGCAGGCAGAGAAACCCACCCCTATATCATGGCCATGAGCTACGGAGCTACCTTCATCAGCACCTCGGCCATCGTCGGATTCGGCGGAACCGCAGGTCTCTTCGGCATGGGGCTCTTATGGCTGACGGTGCTCAACATCTTTGTGGGAATATTCATTGCATTCGTCGTTTTCGGCAAAAGAACGCGAAAGATCGGGCACAACCTCAATGCCATGACCTTCCCTGAACTCTTGGGCAAGAGGTTTGACAGCAAGTTCATTCAATATTTCAGCGGCCTTGTTATCTTCTTCGGCATGCCGCTCTACGCTTCGGTCGTTCTCATCGGTGCGGCGCGGTTCATGGAGACCACGCTCGCCATTGACTTCGATGTCGCGCTGCTCATCTACTCAGTCATCATCGCAGGCTATGTGATCTGGGGCGGTTTGAGAGGAGTCATGTACACCGATGCCATGCAAGGAACTATCATGTTTGTCGGTATGGCTTTTCTCTTGGTGGTAACCTATGCTCATTTGGGCGGAATTACCATGGCTCATCAGGCACTCACGGACATGGCCCATCTGGTTCCGGCAAAGCTCGCTGCCCAGGGGCATACCGGCTGGACATCCATGCCTACCTTCGGCAGCACCTGGTGGTGGACGCTCATTTCGACCGTCGTCATGGGCGTGGGAATCGGAGTGCTGGCCATGCCCCAGCTTGTAGTGCGGTTCATGACGGTCAAGTCCAACAAGGAGCTGAACCGGGGGGTTCTGATCGGAGGCATCTTCATCCTCATGATGACGGGAGTGGCCTTCGCAGTAGGTGCGCTCTCCAACGTCTTCTTCTACCAAACGCAAGGCAATATATCCATAAATATCGCCAAGGGCAACGCCGACAGCATAATTCCGATCTACATCAATGCCGCAACGCCGGAGTGGTTTGTCTACCTCTTTATGCTCACGCTTCTCGCCGCGGCTATGTCGACCTCCAGCTCACAATTCCATTCCCAGGGAAGCGCTATCGGCAGAGATATTTATGAGACATTCACCCGCAAAAAAGGTGGTGAATCGATACTTGTAACAAGGATTGGAATTCTCGTCGCTGTGGTGATCGCTGTCGCACTCGGATACATACTCCCTGAAAACATCATCGCTCGCGGCACGGCCATATTCTTCGGATTGTGCGCCGCAGCTTTTCTGCCGATGTATGCCTGCGCCCTCTACTGGCGAGGTGCAACCAGGATGGGAGCCATTGCCGGCCTTATAACCGGAACGCTTCTAACCGTCCTATGGTATCTGTTCATCCACAAAGCAGAGGCAGTTCCTTTGGGAATATGCAAGATGCTCTTGGGAAGAGAGATCCTCATCACTCAGATGCCCTGGCCGGTAGTCGATCCCATAGTAGTTGCTCTTCCGATATCATTTTTGGTTACAGTCGTGGTGAGTATGATGACAAAGAAGATGAATGAGAAAACGCTTGCGGAGTGCTTTAAAGGAATAAAATAAGATATTTTCTTAGCATTTCCTTTTTCCAGAATTTTTTCGTTTAATCAGTGTCTCCAATTTTCTCTTCAGACTGCTGCCAATCCCACCCCATCTGGCTGCTTTCCGCCTTTTCGTTCTCCTGGCCCCCAAGCTGCAAGCCCATGCGTGCATGTGCACCCACTCGCCCACATGCGGGAGCCCGTCCGCACGAGTGAAGGCACGCGCTCTCTTTCGAGGCTGCGGCAAACCTTTGGGGCGAAGAGGTCTATTTTGATGTCCCGCTGGAGCTGGCTGATGAGAATTTGTCGCCGAAAGCCGAGGCGGGCGACATCTGCTACTGGTCTCCCGGTCCTGCATTCTATCATCTTCTTCGGCAAGATGCAGCCGTATTCGGCGGTGAACCACATCGGCAAAGTCGTGGAAGGGCTGGATCTGTTTCAAAACGCAGTTAAAGGAGATCGAATTGTGCTGAGAAGGCACTGAACGGGCCGCTTTTGGCTCGCGGACCTGGGGGCGGCTCTCTCTCGCCCGCGCGGGCGGCGAGAGAGCGGCAGCGCCATGAGCGGGATTGGTTTTTTGGGTGGATTGAATCGGGAATTGACAATAATCGATGCAGCTTCATGCCTCAAAAAAGAGAAGTATTTGAATAATCGTTGAATTCAATTATCCAAATTCATATCCAAATCCAATTATCCAAATTCATATCCAAATCCAATTATCCAAATTCAGCTATCCAACAATTCTAAACGCACCGGCCAAATCTTGTTCATCCAGCAGGTTGTAGACGCTGTTGGAATTGTCGTCGAATCCGCTCCATACCGTGAATCTTCCCTGGCAATTTCCATAAGCGGCATTGTCCGGGATCAGCCATGTCATAGTGATCATGCCGTTGGTCTCTTCGCCGGGATTCAGATACACGGATTGGAGGTCTGCATCATACCATTCTCCTCTGCTGTCCATGACTGAGTATTGAACCCAGAAGAGATGACCCACGTCGCCGGTGTTTTTTACATCCAGGTTAGCTCCACCCTGGTTGCTTCCCCTATACCAGTCGCCGTTGGGAAAATAAAAATCCGTTATCTGTGCACTGACCGTCTCTGCATACGCGGTTTGCAGCGAAACCAATGATAATAATATCAGGCCGCATAATAATTTGTATTTCATCTAATCAACTCCTGAGCTGATCTTCGATAAATTATTGTAATTGTTACTATTAATTGTTTTCTAAATCGTCTCTGTCCTTGTAGAGTCCTTAACCGATGACCATTGCGGAAAAATCTATATCTTCAGAGCATCTTATTAAAGAAAATAAGAGAATTTGGCATAAGAGGATTTAGCGAGATGAAAGACAAGAAGCTCCTGGAAGATTTTCGCAAGACCTACCCCGAGAAGTTCGCACGGCAAGAGGAAGTCTTTTCACACATCCATGCCGGCGATCGCATCTTTATCGGCACAGGCTGCGGCGAGCCGCAGTATCTGGTCCAGTCGCTGGTGGATTACGTCAAAAACCATCCCAAGGCATTCTTCGATGCCGAGCTGATCCACGTCTGGACGCTGGGCGTCGCGCCCTACACCGACGAAAAGTTTCAGGAGAACTTCAGGCTGGATTCCTTCTTCGTTGGGGACAGCACCAGAAACTCCGTGAACCGGGGGGCTGCCGACTACACGCCCATCTTTCTCTCCCGGGTCCCCGATCTATTCCGCAGCAAGCTTCTGCCGGTGGACGTGGCCCTCATCCAGACATCTCTGCCCGACAAGCACGGCTACCTGAGCCTGGGAATCAGCGTCGATGTCGTCAAATCAGCAGTGGAACAGGCGGACCTCGTGGTGGCCCAGGTGAACGAGAACATGCCCCGCACGCACGGAGACGGATTCATAGACATAAAGGACATAGACTTCATCATTCCCCATGACGAGCCGCTGCTGGAGTATTCCGTCAAGGCTCCCAGCAACATTGTGCAGATGATCGGAAGATATGTGGCCCGCATCATCGAGGACGGCTCTACCATCCAGGTGGGCTACGGACTGATCCCGGATGCCGTGGTCCCCAACCTCAGGGAAAAGAGAAACCTGGGAGTGCATACCGAGCTCTTGAGCGACGGCATTGTCAAACTGATGAAGAAGGGCGTTGTCAACAACACCAGGAAGAGCCACAATCCCGGCAAGACCATCGCCTCCTTTTGCATGGGCAGCCGCGAGACCTACGATTTCCTTGATGAGAATCCCGCGATTGAGTTCAAGAGGATCGACTACACCAACAATCCGCTCGTCATCGCCAGGAACCACCTCATGACCGCCATCAACAGCGCTATGGAGATCGACCTGACCGGACAGGCCACGGCTGAGTCCATCGGCGGAACATTCTACAGCGGCATCGGCGGCCAGGCGGATTTCATGCGGGGGGCCGTGCTCGCACCGGGCGGAAAGACCATCCTGGCCCTGCCCTCCACTGCCCTGAACGACAGCGTCTCACGCATCGTGCCCGTTCTGCAGGATGGGGCGGGCGTCACCATCACCCGCGGCGATGTGCAGTATGTTGTCACGGAATACGGCATCGCCTTCCTGCACGGCAAAAATATCCGGGAGAGGGCAATGGACCTGATCGCCATCGCCCACCCAAAATTCCGGCCCTGGCTGATCGAGGCCGCCCGCAAGAGAACTCTGATTTACACGGACCAGGTCTTCATCCCCGGCGAGAAGGGAATGTATCCGGAGGAGCTGGAGACCTACAGGACCACCAGGAAAGGAATCAATATCCTCCTGCGCCCTGTCAAGATCACGGATGAGCCCATGCTCAAAGACTTCTTTTACGCTCTGTCCGAGGATAGCATGTACAAGCGCTTCTTCTCTGCCAGAAAGGACATGCCGCACCAGAGGCTGCAGGATTTCGTGGCCGTGGATTGGACGCGAAAGATGGAGATTCTGGCCGTGCTTCCCGGAAAGGAGAAGGAGACCATCGTCGGCCTCGGGCAGTATGAACTGAATCCGGAAATGCACATGGCGGAAGCGGCATTGGTGGTAAGGGACACATGCCAGGGGCAGGGCGTGGGCACTGAGCTGCTCGCCTATCTCATTCTCCTGGCTCGCAGGCAGGGCCTGCTCGGCTTCACAGCCGAAGTTTTGGCTGAGAACAAATCCATGATTCGGCTCTTCGAGGCGATGGGATTTGAAACGGAAAAGCGGCATGAAGAAGGCGTTTATGAGATGCGCATGTGGTTTCGGCGCGGCAGCGGGGAGGATGGACTGGCATGAGGCGGCTCATAGTAATTAGGATCGTTCACGCGCCCTCGGACATGGGCTCGGCCAGCACGGGTCTTGAGAAGAGCGGCATCTCGGCTTTGGGAAAACAGGCCTGGGAAGAGAACCAAAAGAAGATCGAGCGGTTCTGGCAGGAGCTGGAGGCCGAAGTGGAGGGCCTGGACCTGGACATGAAAACGCTGCACATCTACCAGGACGGCCTCCCCTGCGCCGGAGAGCTGGGAGAGCGGATCGTTCGAGAGACCGCAGCCAGAGGCAGCCGCAACTACCAGATTGTGCAAAAGCTCATGGACAGGGGAGCAAGAATTGAGGCCACGGAGAGCGTGCAGCTCCTGCGCCAGGAGTACGGGTTCATCAAGGCATTTCTGGATGCCAAGACGCCGGAGACGCGAGCCGCGGCGGAATTGGAATACAGCCGGGTTAAGGACAGGCTGCTGGAGGAGCGAGACGCGTTCATAGCCGCATCCATCGACGCCACGCTGAAGGACGGCGAGACCGGGTTGCTCTTCATTGGAGCCGCCCATAATGTCCAGCCCAAGATCCCAAAAGATATCGAGGTAAAATGCTTGGATTGAAATCCAATCGTGGATTGCCTGTGTATCCAAACCCATCTGAAGAACCCATCTGAAGGACACCAAGATTACCGGATCAAAAAATCACTGGACAAATATAAAAAAAGCCTCCTTCCTCAACCAGAATCCTCATTCATCATTCCGATCAAAGTGTCAATGGGAATGGCAGGCGGCCCTTTTGCGCGCTTTGCTCCTTGAACCCGCTTGCGGAAGAGAAGTCTCCCGAACGATCTCTTCCACGTCTCCTGCCGGGCATTCAACGTTCTCTGTGATTCTTCCTTCGTTCATCACAACCAGGTGGATGGGAATGTCGGGAAGCCCGTCGAAAGCATGAGAGACCATGACAATCGGCGTTCCGCTCTTTACCAGGTTTTGGAGAACGCCCTGCAAAAATTCTCTGGCGGAGAAATCGAGGTTACTGAAGGGCTCGTCCAGCAAGAGCAATTCCGGTTCCTTGGCAAGATTATGTGCGATCATCACTTTTTGCTGCTGGCCGCCGCTCAGGGTTCCGATGGTCTTTTGGGCCAGGTCCTCGATTCCCACCAGACGAATGGCCCTGCTCGTGGCCGCGTAGTCCTCTTCCTTCGGCCTCTTCAGAAGCCCCAGGCGGCCAATGCGCCCCATCATCACCACCTGCTCCGTGGTGAAGGGCGTGAAGGGATCGAAGTAGAAATTCTGCAGGACATAGCCCACCTTCTTTCGCACCTCGTGGCCTCTCCTGCCCACATCATAGCCGCACACGGTCGCTCTGCCGTGGGTGATCTTGACGAGACCGTTTATGGATTCAAGTAGCGTCGTCTTTCCGGCGCTATTCGGACCTCCTATGACCACGTACTCGCCCCGATCTATTTGAAGCGTCAGATCCTTGATGATGGGCTTGTCGTCTCCTTCGTAGGCCGTGTAGATGCCCTCAAGCTCGACGATGCTCAATTTTCCCGCATCCTAAAAAGCCCTTAAAAAGCTTCGAAAAGCTCCGAGTCCGCCATGCCGTACATGTCTTCCGCGAGCTTCTCGATGAGCCTCGGATTCTCATGATCGTCCTTTGGAGCTTGCGGGAGGTTTTTTTGCAGCTTGGGGGTCAGCGTCAGTTTCTTCCCTTCTGTACAGAAAACGCATCGCAGCTCTTCAGATAGGACGATCTCAATATTCCTCTTGCCCAGGGTGCAGCCGCTTCCGATCTGTATGCCGTCGGCCATGCAGGACTCCGGCGGATTTCCGGAGCAGTAAACCACCGCACTCATCTGAAAGGGATCGGCGCAGAAATTCTTTTTAGCATATTTTCCCATTCGATAGCCGAGAACGATAAATGGGCCGAGGTGGCCGTGGAAAGCCGCCAGGTCTTCGATCGAGTAGTTCTTTTCGATGCCTGTGAATTTGCATCCGTCAGACTCCTTCATTGTAAATTGTGCCCTCCTGACGATTGATTCTGCGATATAAGATTATGTCATATTACATATCAACCTGTTGCATGTAGAAATTGATATAATTATTGTAATGTATGTTATCAATTGTAATTGAGTTATCACGAATGCTGAATTTTCAAAAAATTCAAAATTCAAAATTCAAAATTCAAAATTCAAAATTCAAAATTCAAAATTCAAAATTCAAAATTCAAAATTCAAAATTCAAAATTCAAAATTCAAAATTCAAAATTCAAAATTCAAAAATTTTAAATCGAATTGAGAAAACCGGGCTACATTAAGCTATTTTGAGATCTTCAGCGTGTTGCCTGTGAAGAGTTCTCCATGAAGTGTTGCCCGGAAGAGCACACCTGAAACCACACTAGAAAGCATACCAGTAAGAAGCATACCAGTAAGCTGAAAGATGGAATTAAGATAAAAAATGATTTTGTTCGGCGCAAGGCCTGCGCCGAAACATCCGAATGCTATGCCGAATTTACCTGGCAGCTTTGGCCACGCGCTCCACACTGTCTCTGTGGTTTATGGCGTAGCTCTTGACATCGCGGTTGGCTGCGGCGATGATCTCATCCGCCAGAGCAACCTCTGCAGTCTTGACCTTCTTAAAGGAAGCCTCGCGAGCACCCTTGGATATGAACATGAGTGCCGTGTCCACGCGCCTCTGTGGAGCGGTATCGACAGCTTTGGGCACAGTGATGCCGCCGTACTTGAGACGGACGACCTCTTCGCGAGGTCCGGCATTGGCTATGGCCTTGGCAAGAACCGAGAGTGGGTTCTCCTTGGTCCTCTTGGCAATGATGTCGAATGCGCCCTCGACGATGCCGTAGGCCTTGAGCTTCTTGCCCGTGTTCCTTTCCTTGCGCATCATCTTGTTAACCAGGCGCTCGACGATGTGCTGCTCGGACTTCTTGAACTGCTGCTTGGCATGTCTGCCGCCGGAGTGCATGACCGCCCTGGGGGCCATTCCCATGTAGCCCTTGACGCTCAGGTCTGCAATCTCAACCTCAGCCGGGTCCCATTTACCGAATACCTTCATTTAAATCACCTTACCGGCTTCTCCTTTCTTCCTCTGACAAGCTCCAGCAGAGATACGTTATTGACGGCGATGACCTTGAACCTGACACCGGGGATATCACCCATGGAGCGTCCCTGACGCCCACCGATGCGGTCTACGACAACCTCGTCATGCTCATCGATGAAGCTGATGGCTCCGTCGCCCGGGCAAAAGGCAGTTACTTGGCGACCGTTCTTGATGAGCTGTATGCGCACGGCCTTCCTGATGGCCGAGTTGGGCTGCTTAGCCTCAATTCCAACCTTCTCCAGAACTATCCCGCGACCCATGGGCGCTCCTGCCAAGGGGTCTGCCTTCAACTTGCTTCCAGACATTCTGCGGATATATTTAGGATAGCTCCACCTCATTGTCTTCCTATCACTCTCCAGTTTCCTGGCGGCATAGATTCCATTTCCCATTCATTTCACCTTGAGTAAATCGCGATCATCTCATTGAATTATGATATCGTCAACGCCATGATGTCTCTGAGCGAGCATCTTGGCTTTAAGTATGTTGCGGCCATCTCTGCCGATGGCAATGCCTTTGTCCTTATTTGCTACCTCTACATAAGCCAATCGCTTATTATTCTTGTTGACCACCATCACATTCTTTATGGCAGCCGGCTGGAAGAGGTTTTCCAAGAACTCTTTCACGTCGTCGCTGTACTCGACGATCTCGATCTGCTTTCCTACTGATTTCTTCACCCGGTTGATATTCGAGCCTTTCCGGCCTATGGCCGCACCCATATCACCCTTCTTGATGACAAAAATTATGCGGTCATTATCTCCGTCTACGACACAATCCCTGGCCATGCCGCCTGTCAGGCTCTCGAACAATGCTATGTATCTGATTCCTTCGGTGGTGAGTTTAAACTCACTCATGCCTCAACACCTCGGATCTCACGCTGCAGTGCCAATATCTCCGAGTCGCCTGGCTCAATGATGGCCAAAGCGGCCACGGAGAAGGGTTTCCCACAGGCAGATCCGAGGTCCTTGCCCATACCCTGGTAACCGTAGACTGGAACATCTATGGTTTCCAGTTGCATCCTCACGTCCATTGGACAGTCGGCCGAATAGACTATTAGCTTCGCCTTTCCGCCAAGTCCCGCCTCTACCGTCCTATTCGATCCCAGCAAAACATTTCCGGTTCTGATGGAGCTTCTCAAAGCCCTATCTACGTTAATCATAGCTACTACCTCATCTCTTGTTTGCCACCAGCGTCACGTCTCCCGTGCCGAGCTGGATAGGCTGTCCGACGATGACGTTTTCCGTCACGCCTTTGAGATCGTCTACGTCCCCGCGTATGGCTGCATCCAGAATGTGGTTAACCGTAACCTCGAAGGCCGCCCTGGCAAGCACACTGGCCTTTTCGCCGGATACTCCATGTCTTCCGATCTGCTTGACCTCTCCGTCCACAGTCATGATGTCTGCGACAAGCATGATGTGCCTCACATCTACGGAAAGACCCTGTTCGCGCAGGGTGTCTGTGGCCTCGTTGATGATGGCGTTTCGTGCCGCCTCGATGCCCAGCACCTCTCCGATCTCATTTATGCTGTTGGTCTTGATTTTGGCCGGGTCGACGCCGTCAAACTGCATAACCTTCTTTATGGACGACCCTTCCGTGTAAAGGATGTACTCTTCGCCTTCCTTGCGAATCACGACGCGTTTTATGCCCTCTACACCTTTAAGTGATATCCTCTTGATCTTTTCCACAAGCTGGAGAAGCTCGCGGTAAGACGGCTCTTCGGGAGCCATCACCAGCAAATTCTCCTTCAGCTCCACGGCAAGCCCCGTCTCTTCTTTAAGCTTGTCCGCGACCTCTGTCGCAGTAATCTTGCGCTGCTCCAGGGCTCCGGGGTTCAACTCGATGAGCACGTTCATCTCCGCCAGGTCCGTAGCAATGGACCCCAGGTGGAGGATGGATGTGGACTCGATGGCCCAGGCCACCTCGCGGGCTAAGTCTCGATCGTGGGCATAATCAGGATTAAGCCTTATGGTCATGGTCGGCGTGGAAGGAATCTTCCTCGCGTCCACGATCTCGATGAGCCGGGGAAGACCGAGGGTTACGTTGATCTCGGCCACACCGGCGTAGTGGAAGGTACGCATGGTCATCTGCGTGCCGGGCTCGCCGATGGACTGGGCCGCGACCACGCCCACAGCTTCGCATGGCTCCACGCGCGAATGCTCATAATCCGATTCGACCGTGTTTATGATCTCTTCCAACTGCTCTTCGGTGACCTGTTGGCCTTGCAGGCCCGCACGCAGAGCTTCTTTGATGCTCAGGGGGAGTTTCACGCTCTCCAGCTTATCCGAGATCTCCTTTTCCGATAGGCTCATACCGACTCCTTCTTGAGCACGTTTTTGATGATGCGTTTGACGTTGTCTGCGCTGGCGTAGTCTCTTCGGGAGGCATCAACTCCATCTTCGCCGTACTTGAACTGGACGATCATGCCCCTCGTCTCCTTCACCGTGCCGTCGTATTTGACCTCAAGGTCTTGCAGAGCATTGACCAATCTACGCTGCAGGTAGCCGCTCTGGGATGTCCTGATGGCCGTGTCCACTAATCCTTCGCGACCACCGATGGCGTGGAAGAAGAACTCCGTCGGGTTCAGTCCGTCTTTATAGCTCGATTCCACGAAGCCGTGCGCCTCAGCTCCGAGGTCGCCGCAGCGGAAGTGCGGCAGCGTTCTGCCGGCATAGCCGCGCTTGATTCTCTCGCCGCGCACGGATTGCTGGCCGACGCAGGCCGCCATCTGGGTCAGGTTGAGCATGGAGCCGCGCGCTCCTGAGACAGCCATGACCACACCGGAGTTGTCCAGACCAAGGTGGCGACCGGCGATCTTGCCTGCCGTATCCCTGGCTTTGCCGAGAGTCTGCATGATTCTCATCTCCAGTGTCTCATCCAGTGTTCGTCCGGGCAGCGGCTCCAGCTCGCCTGCATTGTAGGCCTCGATGAGCTGCTGCGTCTTCTCGCGAGCGGTGCGGGTGGTCTCTTCGATCTGATCGGCAGCGGCCTTGGGGATGTCCTCGTCATCTATGCCGAAGCTGAATCCCGCGTGCATGATGCCGCGCAGCGCAAGCCTGGTCATCCTGTCCAGGAATTCACTCGCCACGGAGCGTTCATACTCCTTTATTATCCTGTCTGTTATCTTACCCTTGAAGGCACCCACAGCCTCGGCGTCGATGGTGCCCATCAGGAGCTTACCGTCCTTGATGACCACATAGGCATCGTTCTCACAACCCTCATTCTTGCATACATCGCAGTTATAGCAGAAGTCGGCCTTGAACGCCAGGTCCAATCCCTTGGGGAGGATGAGCGAGAAGATCTGCTTTCCCGTCCAGTAAGGCTCGCCGTCTACGATGCCCTCCGGCTCAGGCAGTTCGGGTATATCGAACTTCTTCAGAAGCTCCATCGCGCTGCGGCGGTCGATTGGCTTCCTGCCGTGCGTGAGAAGGAAGGAGCCGGTCACGTAGTCATGAATGCCGCCGATGATGGGTCCGCCGAACCTCGGCGAGAGGATGTTCTCCTGCACGCGCATGAGAATCTCTGCCTCGGCGCGCGCTTCCTCGGTCTGGGGAACGTGCATGTTCATCTCGTCCCCGTCGAAGTCTGCGTTGTAGGGCGGGCATACGGCCGGGTTGAGCCGGAAGGTCTTGTAGGGCATGACCTTGACCCGGTGAGACATGATGGACATCCTGTGCAGCGAAGGCTGGCGGTTGAAGAGGACGATGTCGCCGTCGGCCAGTTGCCGGTCGATCTTCCATCCGATGTCGATCTGCTCGGCAACCTCCTCACAGTTCTTATCCGTGACCTTTACCCTTCTCTGATCGGGACGCGTGACATAGTTCACTCCCGGATGCCTGTCGGGGCCGCGGCGCACGAAGGTCTTCACAATCTCCTTGTTCCTGACGTTGGCGATCATGGGCACGGAGAGCTCCATAGCGATATCCATGGGAACTCCCACCTCGCCGATGCTAAGGTTGGGATCGGGGGAGATGACCGTCCTGGCGCTGAAGTTGACACGCTTGCCGGACAGCGAGCCGCGGAAGCGTCCTTCTTTGCCCTTCAGGCGCTGGGAGAGCGTCTTGAGGGGCCTGCCGCTGCGGTGGCGGGCGGGAGGCACACCGGAGACGGTGTTGTCCAGGAATGTGGTGACGTGGTACTGCAACAGCTCCCAGAGATCCTCGATGATCAGCTGAGGCGCACCCGCCTCGCGGTTCTCCTGGAATCTCTGGTTGATGCGGATGATGTCCACCAGTTTATGCGTGAGATCGTCCTCGCTGCGCTGCCCGGACTCAAGGGTGATGGATGGGCGCATGGTTACGGGCGGCACGGGCAGAACGGTGAGAATCATCCATTCCGGCCTGGCGGTGCCCGGATTCATGCCCATGACCTGAATATCGTCGTCCGGAACCTTCTCGAAGCGATCGCGGATATCCGAGGCGGTTAGCTTGTGTCCGTCCTCGATATAGGACAGAGGCCGCTCGAACTTGATCTCCTGCTGGGGTGCACCGCAGTAGGGGCAGGTCTTGTTCTTGCGCGCCTCGGCGAAGACCTTGTTGACGGTGTCGTCCGTCATCTGGCCCAGCTTCTCCAGGGTCTGGATCTGCTCCAGGTACATCTTCTTCTCATTGTCTTTCATCATGAGGCGGGAGCAGTCCCGGCAGATGGCCCGGAGGACTTTTCTGATCAGCTTTGCGAAGCCCACATGAATTACGGGTGCAATTAAGTCGATATGCCCGAAGTGACCGGGGCATTCTCCCGGTCTGCCGCCGCAGGATCGACAGCGCAGGCCCGGATCGATTACACCCAGGCGCGGGTCCATCAATCCCATCTCGATAGGAAAGCCGTCGTCATCGTAAGTGTCGGCGGTTATGATCTTGACCACGCTCATCTTCCTGAATTCTTGCGGAGAGATGAGCCCGAAGCGGATTTTACCAATTCTCTTGGGAACAGTCATACTTCCACCTAAACCGCGTCCTCCAGGATCAGTCGCGGCGCCACACCAAGTGATTTGATCTCGTCTAGCAAGAGCTTGAAGGCATAGCTCATCTCCACGGGGTAGATTTCAGTATCCGCTCCGCAGGTCGGGCAGAAGTCCGCATTTCTTCTCCGATCATGGATGGCGATCATGCCGCAATGGCTGCAGACAAGCTCTGTTACTTTATCCGATTCATCGACCAGGCGCTCCTTGAGAGCTAACGCCGCGCCGTGGGCGATGAGCACATCTCTCTCCATCTCACCAAATCGGAGGCCGCCTTCTCTGGCTCTGCCTTCCGTGGGCTGGCGCGTCAAGACCTGCACCGGGCCGCGCGAGCGGGCGTGCATCTTGCCGGTGACCATGTGGTAGAGCTTCTGGTAGAGGATCACACCCACGAAGACATCGGCCATGACCTGCTCGCCGGTGGCTCCGTTGTAAAGAATCTCTCTGCCGGTGTGCGAGAAGCCGAACTTTTTAAGTGCGCCGCGCAGATCCGGCTCATTCTCGCCCAAAAATGCCGTGGCGTCGACGAACCTGCCTTCCAGTGATCCGACCTTGCCGCCGATCATCTCCAGCACGTGTCCTACCGTCATACGGGAAGGAATCGCGTGCGGATTGAGCAGGAGGTCGGGCACAACTCCGGATTCGGTGAAGGGCATATCCTCCTGGGGCACAATCAGGCCCACGACGCCTTTTTGGCCGTGTCGCGAGGCGAATTTGTCGCCCAGCTCCGGAATGCGCTGGTCGCGGGTCTTGACCTTGGCCAGGCGGTTGCCGTTGGAGGACTCGGTGAGGATGACCATGTCCACCACGCCCTTCTCGTTGGAACGCATGGTCACGGATGTCTCGCGCCTCTGCTGGGGAGTCAGCCCGAACTCGGAGGGCTCCTCCAGGAATCTGGGCGGGCTGGTCTTGCCGATGAGAACATCGTTCGGGCCCACATAGGCGTTGGGGTTCACCAGGCCGTCGGAATCCAGTTGATCGTACGCCTCGCTGCCGCGCGCGCCCCGAACTTCGACGTCCGGGATCTCGAACTTATCTTCCTGGCCGCCGGGGTACTTGCGCTCCTCCGCCTCGGAGACGCGGAAGAAGTGGCTGCGAGCGAGACCACGCTGAATGGAGCCGCGGTTCATGACCAGGGCATCTTCAATGTTGTATCCTTCGTAGGCCAGGACGGCCACTACGAAGTTTTGGCCGGCGGGCCGCTCCTCAAAGCCGACGGCTCCCGAGGTCTTGGTGCGAACGATGCCTCTTTGGGGGCTGTTCAGGTAGTGGCCGCGCGTATCGGGCCGCAGCCTCATGTTGGCTGTAGACATGCCCAGGCACTGCTTGACCATTCCTGCTCCCATTGTGTTCCTGGGGCTGGCATTGTGCTCCGGGTAGGGCACAAGACCGGCTGCAATTCCAAGGATCATCGATGGGTCAAGTTCGAGATGGGTATGGTCGGGGGCGATATCCTCTTCCCAGATGGCGATGAGGGTGTTCTCCTCTTCCTCGGCATCCATATACTCCACCAGGCCGGATGAGACAAGATCTGCGAACGTCATCTCCCCGTTCTTGATCTTGTTTACATGCTCTACCGTCACCATGGCTTTGCCGTTCTCGACCACGATCAAAGGTCTTCTGGCCCGGCCCGAGTCACTGTTAATAAAAATCTCGCTGGTGTCCTCGAAGTAAGCCACATTCATCTGGCTGCTTATGCTCCCCGCACGCCGCAGGCGGCGCAAATTGGCTACCAGAGACTTGGGGTCGTCATGATGTCCTATAATCTCGCCGTTTAAATAAACGCGAGCGCCGCCGCTATCAAAAGCCTCAGGCAACGTTACCACCCACTGTTACCACGCCTAAATCAATCAAGATCTTCTTGATATCCTCGTAATCATCAATGCCCTTGGAGAGTTCCACTCCTTGAGCGAAATTCTTCACCAGTCCGCAGTTTGGACCCTCGGGGGTTTCGCTGGGACATATGCGTCCCCACTGTGTCGCATGCAGATCTCTGGCCTCGAAGTGAGGCTGGGAGCGGGACAGGGGCGAGATCACACGGCGCAGGTGCGAGAGGGTTGCCATGTAGTCCGTCCTGTCCAAGAGCTGGGATACGCCCGTCCTGCCGCCCACCCAGTTGCCGGTGGCCAGTGGATGAATCATCCTTTCCGTCAGGACATCGGCCCGCACGGTTGTTACAACGTTCAGCTCTCTGTTCCTCATGCTGGCCCTCTCCAGCTGGTATTTTATGTCTCGGGTGAGGCGGTTGAAGGCCACGCGGAAGAGATCTTCCATCAGATCTCCGGAGAGCTTCAGCCTCTTATTTGAGTAGTGATCTTTGTCGTCCTCGCCGCGACGCGCGAGCGCCAATTCGAAGCACGCTTCGGCCATGCGCGAGAGGAAGAGGGCTTTAGGATAGCGGTCCTTCTCCTCGACGCCGATGTGGGGGAGCAGATACCGATCCAGCACGTAGGCCGCTCTCTTCTTCTGGTATTCCTTGGCCTGGCCTGCCGCCACGCGCGAGCCGATCTTCTCCAAAGCCTCGTCGGTGGTGGAGACCTCGGCCTCCTCCAGATTCTCCAGCATGAATTTGATGATCTCGGGGTTGTCGGAGACGGATTTCACGATATCCATATCCGATTCCATGCCCAGAGACCGAAGAAGTGTGACGAAGTTCAGTCTTCCTGAAACCGACGGGAAGGAGACCTCCAGGATGGAACGCCGCCCGCGCTCCACGATGACCAGCGACCGGTAGCCCTGCCTCTGGCTGAAGACCTTGGCCACCTCGATATTCTCTTCGTAGCGCTGGTTGTACTCCACCAGGATCTTGTTGGGAGCCAGATCCTCCAGGGTCATGATGACGCGCTCCGAGCCGTTGACCACGAAGTAGCCGCCGGGGTCCGTGGGGTCCTCACCGAAAGTGATCATCTCGTCGGCAGTCAGGCCGGACAGGTTGCAGATCTTGGAGTTGAGCATGATGGGCAGGGTGCCGATCTCCGCTTCCACCGGGTCTTTTTCGGTCTCGCCCTCAACAATCGTCATCTCCAGTCTTATGGGAGACGCATAAGTGAGATTTCGCAATCGGGCGTCGTTGGGATAAAGCCTCTCCACCGAGCCGTCCGCTTCGCGAACCATGGGCTTGTCCACGCGAATCTTGCCGAGCTTCACGTAAGTATTTTCGATGTTCGTCTCGATGATGCCCACTTCATCGATGACCTTTTGCAGGCCCTTATCTATGAACTCATTAAAGGAGTTTATGTGGTGATGCACCAGTTTATCCCTGGTAAAATAGGAAATATAAAGAACATTTCTGTCGAGCAAGAGATCACCTTTAATCGATTACCAGCCGGTAAAAGATCGATTGCTTTGCTGTTGGACTTTTTCGCATAATTTTAATTATGTCGCCGACCTTGGCCTCGATCTCTTTGGCAGCCGGATCGGTTACGTGGATCTTGGGTAACTGCGGTGCCTCGATGCCGAACTCGGCCAATACGGCAGCGCTTTCTTCCGGAGTGAGCAACACATGTTCCGGAACCATATCATGATCTTTTACAGTAAACTTGGTCACTAGAACCACCTCCTCTTCTAGAAGGAGCAGCAAATAGGCTCAAGGAAGCTCCAAACGGGCTCGGGGGGATTTGAACCCTCGACCACCTGGTATCTTCATGCAAAAACTTAAAAGCCAGACGCTCTGCCTAACTGAGCTACGAGCCCCCGCAACCTGGCATGCCTTAAGCCTTTTTCCTTGCACTAAAATGTGGAATAAAAGCATCCCACATAAAGCTTTTTCCCTCGTAAACTTAGACACTCCCCACTAGGCGGGCTATCTCCGTGCCGACCTCTGAGGTGGTTGAGCTACCTCCGAGGTCATATGTCTTTACCCTGCCTTCAAATAGGTTCCGCTCGATGGCCGCCACAATGTCCCTGGCGGCGGCCTCCTGGCCCAGGTGCTCCAAGAGCATAGCGCCCGCCCAGATGGTAGCGACGGGATTGACCTTGTTTTGGCCCTTGTACTTGGGCGCGGAGCCGTGGATGGGCTCGAACATGCTGGTGCCTTCCGGATTGAGGTTCGCGCCTGGCGCGAGACCGAGGCCGCCCTGAATCATGGCCCCCAGGTCGGTGATGATGTCTCCGAACATGTTGGGTGCGACGACCACGTCAAACCACTCCGGGTTCTTGACGAACCACATGGTGATGGCGTCCACGAAGTTGAAGTCGTGCTTGACCTGCGGATAGCCCTTCGCAACGTCCAGGAAGACCTCGCGCCAGAAGCCGTAGATGTCGCTGAGCACATTGGCCTTGTCCACGCTTGCGACCTGCTTTCGTCGCTTCATGGCCAGGTCGAAGGCGTATTTTATGACACGCTGGCAGCCTTCCTTGCTGACCTCGCCGATCTGGTAGCCGATCTCCTCGCTGTCGGAGTCTATGTCCAGGCCGAACTTGATGTTGTAGAGCGTGCGCTTTACTTCAAAGTCGGCATGGCTCTTGCCGCGACGGGCGCGACTGCCGATGCCTATGTAGAAGTCCTCGGTATTCTCTCGCACTACCACGAAATCGATATCTTTTGGCCCCTTGTCCTTGAGCGGGGTCCAGATGCCTTCCAGCAGCTTGACGGGCCGGAGGTTGATGTACTGATCGAGGTAGAAGCGCATGGTCAGGAGGACGCCTTTCTCCAGAACGCCGGGCTTGACGCGCGGGTCGCCGATGGCCCCGAGGTAAATGGCGCGATAGGCTCCAAGCTCCTTGAGTGTCTCTTCGGAAACCAGCTCTCCTGTCTTTAGATAATGCTCTGCGCCGAGAGAATACTCAATCCACTCCAGGGAAAAGCCGTGCTTGTCTGCCGCTGCTTCTAAGACCTTCTTTCCTTCGGCTATGATCTCCGGACCGATGCCGTCTCCTGGGATAACTGGTACTTTGTAATTCATGTCTTCACCCCGGCCACCTTCCCTCTGGTGTACTGCCGTCTGGTATATTCCACAAGGCCGCCCGCACCCACGATGTCCCGCAGGAAATCGGGAAGTGGCGTGGTCTTGTATGATTCGCCGCGCGTGACGTTGCGTATTATTCCGGCGGCCATGTCGACCTCGATTACAGCTCCATCCTCGATCTTGTCAACCTCCGGGCAGATGAAGAGAGGAAGGCCGATATTGATGGAATTTCTAAAGAAGATTCTGGCGAAGGACCTGGCGATGACCGCTGTGATTTTTGCCCCTTTCAGCGCCAGTGGCGCATGTTCTCGGGATGAGCCGCACCCGAAGTTCTCGCCGCCAACCACGTAGTCGCCCTGATGGACCTGCGATGCCATCTTTGGCCTGACGCCCTCGAAGAGATGCACTGCCAGCTCGCGCGGGTCATTGATGACCAGATAGCGCCCTGGGATTACCGCATCCGTGTCGACGTCGTCGCCGAATTTCCATGCTCTGCCCGCCAAAATGCTTCAACTCCAAAATGATGAACTAGTTTCCAATGAGGACGGTGTATATTAAAGTAATGCACCGGCGTTACAATCCTGCGCCGCCCCAACCGCTCACTTTTTAGCAGCGTAATGAACAAATAATGTTCAAGGCTTTTGAGCCTTCGGAGTGGGGATCGGCAAAGGGCTGTGCGCGGCGGGAAGACCGGCAGCGTCTAGCCTATCTGCGGCTCATCGATGGACTTTTCGGAGCCGTCGCGAGCTATCCTGTCAATCGATTAAGGATTATGCGCCAGGCAAATACGCCGGGCAAATCGGGCGAAATCGTTATCGTTGGCAGTGCCGAACCATACGAAGGCGAGCAAAGGAGCTATAACTGTAAAAGGCAACGGCATGGTTCCTGCCCGGGCGACCGGAGAGGAAAGAAAATCTCTAATCACACTCATGACTGACGACCGCATTTCTATGACGGCCAAGGGACGGGGTCATGAAAACGAATGCAGTCGGCCTGACAGTTCTTCGAGAAATGGCGGGCTTATCATCCGGGTAAGGGTCATCTTGATAAATTAGGATGGAAATATGACGGACCAATGCAATTATTTTGAGGTGCTCTGACTTGATCGATCGCAGCAAGGTTCTGGAGGTCTTGAAGGGTTATGATCTCAATGATCTGCGAATAGGGATGATCGCATCCCATTCCGCCCTGGACACGGCGGACGGCGCAGTTGAGGAGGATTTCAAGACGCTGGCGGTATGCCAGGAGGGGCGAGAGAAGCCTTATGCCAAGTACTTCCGGGCCGGGCGGGATAAAAAGGGCAAGATTGTGACAGGCATGATCGATGAGGTCATGATGCTCAAGAAGTTCCCGCAGATACTGGAGACTGAGAATCAGGATTTTCTCAGATCAAAGAACACTCTTTTCGTTCCCAACCGCTCGTTTACTTCTTATTGCGGCATAGATGCCGTCGAGGATCAGTTCATGCTGCCTCTGCTCGGCTCGCGCAATTTGCTGCGTTCCGAAGAGCGCGGCGACAAGAGGGATTACTACTGGATACTGGAGAAAGCGGGCCTGCCTTTCCCCGAGCCGGTGGAGGCGGAGGACATCAACCAACTGGTGATGGTCAAGCTGCCTCATGCCGTGAAGACTTTGGAGCGGGGCTTTTTCACCGCCGCGTCCTATGATGAGTACTGCCAGAAGGCGGACGCTCTTCTCAAGCAGAACGTCATCGACCAGGACGGCATCGAGCTGGCCAGGATCGAGCGCTACATCATCGGGCCGGTCTTCAATCTTGACTTCTTCTATTCGCCCATCACGGAAAGAATTGAGCTGATCGGAATTGACTGGCGCTTTGAGACGAGCCTGGACGGCCACTGCCGCCTGCCCGCGCCGCAGCAGATGACGCTCAACGAGCGACAGATCAACCCGGAGTACACCGTCTGCGGCCACAACTCTGCAACGCTGCGCGAGTCGCTGCTGGAAAAGGCGTTCGTGCTGGCGGAAAAGTACGTCGAGGCGACGCAGGAGTACTACAAGCCGGGCATCATCGGACCCTTCTGCCTGCAGACCTGCGTGGACAAAGACCTCAACTTCTACATTTACGATGTCGCGCCGAGGATCGGCGGAGGCACCAATGTGCACATGGCCGTCGGGCATCCCTACGGCAACGCTCTCTGGCGCACCAACATGTCCACGGGGCGGCGGCTGGCGCGCGAGGTTCGGATCGCTGTGGAGAACGACTGCCTGGATCAAATCGTCACCTGAAGCGAAGATGACCGAAGAACAAGCTCAAGAACCCCAGGGCGGGCAGGCGGGTGGCCCGGAGATTCCGGGAAAACTGAAGCGCACGGTGAAGAAGCTGGCCGCGGCGGGGGAAGTGCCGGTGCAGATCGCGCCGGCCATCCTGCGCAGCCAAGCCTCGGAGCAGATGCTGGCCATTGCCAGGATCGGCATGATGGATAAGATCCTGGGCTACCTGGTCACCACCCAGAAGAATGTTCACTTCGTGCGGCCCGGCTTCGCCTGGGACAAGGTGCAGACCGTGCCGCTGGACCTGATTGACCGTGTTGAGTATGTGGATGAGTTTCACACCAACACCCTGAAGATCAAAGTGGAAGGGAAGGCGGAGAGCATCATCTTCTACGAGGATCTGGACGGCATCGAGTTCTACCAGTACATCAAAGACAAGAAATGGAAGAATTAGGCGACAAAGGGGATAAAGAGGTCACAGTCGTTGCCCACTGCCTCCTGAATCCCTGCACGCGCGTGCGCGGCTTGCGGCCCGTCGGGTTTCGCCCCGCGGGCCCGGTGGTGCAGCTTCCCTGCCCGGAGTTCCTGTACCTCGGAGCGGAGCGCTGGGCGGTGACCCGCAACCAGCTCGACGTGCCGGAGTTCCGCCGCTTCTGCCGCTCGCTTCTCACTCCTTTTGCCGATCTTCTGGAGATGCTGGCCAGCCAGGGCGCACGGCTGCACATCGTGGGCGTGGCGGGCAGCCCGAGCTGCGGCGTGCAGACGACGAGCAGCGGCTACGCGGGCGGGCGCGTGCGGGAGTGCGAGCACGCCCATGTGTGCGGGCGGGGAGTCTTCATGGAGGAACTGCAATCGGAGCTGGAGCGGCGCGGTGTGGCTTTCCGGGCGGATGAGGTCGGGAGCAGGAAGGAAGGCACCGGCGGCGATTCCTGAACGAGGGGCCGGGCGGGCCTACGAATACTGTTAAATACTACAAGTGCATGAGGATTGCTGCCTCTTTTGCGGGGGTTGCCAAGCCAGGTCAAAGGCGCTGGATTCAGGGTCCAGTCACGAAGGTGTTCGTGGGTTCGAATCCCATCCCCCGCACCTAGAACTTTAAAATATTACGTTGCTGATGTCGATCATTTTCATGAGGCAAGTTGGCGATATCTGCGAAGGAATTGATCATTTTTAGCTGCTAATCGGGTAAGCATTTCTCTCATAGTTCAATAAATTCATATATGTGGTCAAGGCATTAATAAACAGGTGCAATTAAATTATGCGCATTTTATTGGATACTAATATATTAATTTATCGAGAAGACGACCGCATTATTTCAAACGATATTCAAAATCTTCAAAGATTATTGAGCGAATTGGGATCTGTAACGCTAGTTCATCCTTTATCAAAAAACGATATAGAAAAAGATTCAAATATTGAAAGAAGGGCAAAGATTCTTTCTAAAATTTTAGCTTATCCTTTGTTAGATGCATATCCCAATCCACGAAATGACGGGGCCTATTTGAGCATGTTCCAGGCCGATCCTGGAAGCAATGACGACATAGATAATATCATTTTATATGCTATTTACAGGAATGCCGTTGATTTTTTTGTAACGGAAGATCGTGGACTTCATAGAAAGGCTTTAAGATTGAGCTGTGAAGATCGCGTTCTTCTAGTGGATGATGCCATACGTATTCTTGAACGGCTTGTTCAAAAAGATGATGCTGTATCCCCTCCTGCATTGAAAAGAGATTTCGTCTACAATTTAAATCCATCAGATCCTATTTTTGATTCTCTCAAACGGGATTACAAAGGATTTAATTATTGGTTTGAAAATAAATGCTGCAAAACTGGTCGACGATGCTGGGTACATTATAGGGATGGAGATAAAATCGGGGCGCTATTAATATATAATATTGAAGATGAACAGATACTCTCAAAACCACCCTTAGCTAAGAAAAAGAGATTCAAGATATGTACGCTTAAGGTTACTTATATCGGGAAAAAGATTGGAGAATTATTGATTAAGCAGTCAGTTGACTATTGCATCAATAATGATATTTCCGAGATATATTTAACTCATTTTGTTGAAGATGAGGATCAATTGATCGAATTGATATCTGAATACGGCTTTCTTGAGAAAGCAGAGATCGAGTCAGATGATGGTAGAATTGAAAAAGTATACGTAAAAGACTTGATTCCAGAACGAGATTTGCTTAAATCCTTGTCACCACTGGAGGTCAGCAAGAAGTACTATCCTAATCTCGTAGATGGTAGTGAAGAGGTTAACAAATTTATAGTACCAATAAAGCCTGAATATCACGACAGGCTCTTTACAGACTTTCCTGGGAGAACGCCTTTGAAAGAAGAAACCTCTGGTGAATTCATAGTCGAAGGCAATACCATCACAAAAGCTTATCTTTCTCATTCACCAATAAGAAAGATCAGTCCTAGAGATATCTTAATATTCTATCGGCTTCGTCCATCACAAATGGTCACATCGATAGGTGTTGTCGATGCCATTTATGCTAATATGACTGATAGCGATCAAGTATTAAAACTTGTAGCAAAGAGGACCGTATATTCAAAAGAGGAGATCGAGGAAATGGAAAAACCCATTCTGGTTATCCTTTTTAGACATCATTTTCATTTCAAAAAATGTTTGACATTTGATCGTTTAATAGATATGGATCTAATTGCAGGCATACCACGATCTATACAGCAGATTTCGCACGAAAACTATATGCGCTTGAAAGAGCAAGTAGGTATCGATGGACGTTATACTGTCGATTAAACCCAAATATGTTGACGCAATTCTAATGGGCAAAAAACGGTATGAGTTCCGCAAAAATATCTTTAAAAATAAAAATATAAATCATATATATATCTATTCCAGTTCGCCTGTTAAAAAAATCGTTGCGGTTTTCAGGATCGGAGAAATTATTGAAGATGAACCTCGATCATTATGGGAGAAATGCAAAGATCTATCGGGCCTAGATGATAAAGAGTTCTTTAAATATTTCATGGATAATCGAAAAGGATTTGCAATTGAGATCGACAGCTTAGAACTGCTAAAAACACCGATAGATCCCAAAGAGATTATGCCTGGATTTGTACCACCTCAGTCATTCTGTTATGTGGATACTCATTTATTGCCAAAGAGCAATAACACATATGGCATAAGAACTAAGTATTATGCAAACAATCGCGCAGTTAATCAAACTAAACCTACCTGTCAAGAGAACCTTGCCAAATTTATTTAGCAAGTTTCTCAACATACCGATATCACTGCATCTTCCGCACTCCCAGAGCCGCAATCCCGCCCATCGACGCACGTGCACGCAGGCCCGCTCGAAAGCCGATGGAGAGCCAGCCCAGACGCGAGGTCCCGGTCCCGGAGCGAGAATGGACCGCAGTTTTGGTCAGCGATTAAATATCTCTACTAAAATCCTTCGAACATCCTTTTTGATGCCCGAATCGATTTCCCCGAACTCGCCTTTAATCAGGGACTTGTTTATGGTTGCCAGCTTGTTCAACTGTATCACTGAATCCTTTTTTAGCCCTGAGAGACTGAAGCCGGGCATTTCCCTGGTTAAGAGAACATGGATATCTAAAAGATCCGCAGGAATCTTTGAAGAAATAAATGCTACAATGACGTCCTCATGCCCATCATATACTACAAGGGCAGGTCTAACTTTAGCGCCTTTCAGATCAGTAAATGGAAATGGAACTGCGACGATCTTGCCCTTCATTTGTATCTGACTTTCAAGTCTTCCAGGGTATAGATATCGGGCTCGTCTTCCAAGAACTTGCGCAGAGAAATTTCGCTCAGCTTCATTATAGCGGCCATCTCCTCTTCCGCCGTCATTTCATCTTCGTTGATCAGATCCGCGCTGATCTTTGGCAAAGATTGCTTTTGGCTTGCTGCATCTGATGGTTTGACGGTTTTTTCAATTCCTTCGGCACTCTTATCACTCAGTGCCTTGGCTTTTGCTCTTGGCATCTTCTTGGTTCTTGCAGCCATTACAATGATCTTCTAATTTGCATTCACTAAATACCTTTTGGAAGGATATGGGCTGCATCGTGGGTCTTCTGTGGCTCAATGATTGAATTCGTTCCAGCTCTGCCATTTAATGATGCTAGATGCGAAGAGCAAAGCTGCAAAGCCGATAGCTTCAGTTCACGCTCGCAGGCGCGTGGGCGGCATGAGGACCGGGGCGGTGGGGCCCGCCGGGGCATCGATATGCAGCGGCTTGACGGCTTTTCGGGGCTTGCTGATCTCCCGCTGCCACTCACCCGCAGCCCACCTGGGCCTCCTGCGCCTGCCCGCCCGCGCGCCCGGACCCGCGCAGGCGGCCACGAACGCGAGCGGGAGCGTGCGCCCGC
>Ga0074198_1000718_pt1 | contig 29520 bp, 24 predicted proteins | sample EPASupsiteSAE323_FD_64527 | JGI IMG/M metagenome (GOLD analysis project Ga0074198, IMG submission 64527) | Bioremediated contaminated groundwater from EPA Superfund site, New Mexico - Sample SAE3-23 | ecosystem: Environmental > Aquatic > Deep subsurface > Groundwater > Contaminated ...
ATCTCTGCCCTGGGCTATAGTAGCTACGGGGGTAATCCCGTCGGATGTGTAAAGAGTTGCCGAGTTCCAGATAACATTCCTGACAGAACCGTTTCTATGCTGGATGTCAATTCTTACGGTCTCCCACCTGTCCCCGTCGTGTGTTGTCTGAAGGAGTTGCATTGATTGTTCCACCTGGTCAGGAGGAAAAAGAATCTTAAAAGAATGTCCAATTGTCTCTTTTGCTGATCTTCCAATCAGATCTTCACCTGCATGATTTAGCCGGGTGATGCGGAATGCCTCATCCCATATAATTATCGGAACATTCGCAATTGAGATCAGGTTTTCAAGATAGGCGTTTGTTTCCCTGAGTGCATCTTCATTCTTTTTAAGGTCTGTAATATCCTGGATAACGCCTTCTATTTTGACCTGCCTTCCGTTTTTATTCCTTTTAATTCTGGCAATCGAACGAATTATTTTTTTTGACGAACCATCAACAGGATTAATGATAAACTCCAGATTATATTCCCTGTCAAGTGAGATCAGATCAACAAGAGCCTTATGGACCCGATCGCGTTCAGGTATACAGGCTTCTATTTTTTTAATATCAATATACCCTGCAACAGGGGGAAATCCATAGATATGAAATCCTTCAGCTGATCCCCATATCTGGTCTGTTTCAGGATTGTATTCCCAACTGCCCACCTGACCTATCTCCTGAGCCATAACGAGACGTTCTTCACTTGTTCGCAGCATCTTTTCACTTTGAGAAAGATCACTAAGATTCTGTTTTAACTCCTCTTCACTGACAGCAATTTTTTCATAAGATTCAAGCAATTCAAAATGTTTTTTTCCTAATTTTTCTTCTATTAATTTCCGGTCAGAGATATCGGTATGGGTCCCGACCATACGGATCGGTTTTCCTTTATCATCCCATTCTACAATTTTTCCTCTGGTAAGAACCCATTTGTAATTCCCTTGTTTTGTTAGCATCCGGACTTCAATAGAGAATCCTTCATTCTTTTGTGCAATATGTTCGTTGATTTTCTTTACTGCCAGTGAAAGATCATCAGGGTGCAACAATGATTCCCATGTAGTATAAAGAGCCGGAAGCTCATCGGGGAAGTACCCAAGCATGGAATACCAGCGGGGACTGAATATGGTTATACCAGTGGGGATGTTCAAGTCCCAGATACCGTCATTTGTTGCATTTAAAGTAATTCTGAGGCGTTCTTCACTCTCTCGCAGGGCAACCTCCACCTTTTTCCGATCGGTTATATCAAGAACAAGTGTAGCAAACTGACCTTGTATTGGAGAATATGCAGTTACCTCGTAGTACCTGTTCAGTTCGCAGCTGAAGTTCTCAAAATGAACACTTTTTCCGGTAAGTGCAACCTGACCGTAAGTTTCTATCCAATATGATTCGGTTCTGGGTAATACCTCCAATACCTTTTTTCCAATGATATCATTAATTTTAAGGCCTGTCAATCGTTCAAATGCAGGATTGATTTCAAGAAAACGATAATCAACAGGAATTCCGGATGAATCACAGATTATCTCATGCAACGCATATCCGGCCACATTTTCCAGAAATAATTTACGAAATCTTTCTTCGCTCTTCTGAAGTTTTTGTTCGGCCAGATACCGGTCAGTTACGTCTATACCGAGAGCGATAAATTCCGGTTGCTCTCCATGCTCGTCGGATATACTCTTTGTATTCCAGGAGATAATTTTATTCTCACCCCCCTTTGTATGAATAGTGGTCTCAAAATTTTCCAGATAGTTCTTTTCATTAATAATATTGGTTATTGTTTCATTGATCCGGTTGCGATATTTCTTTTCCGGATAAAGCATTTTCCAGATATCATTTTTTCCAATGACTTCATCTGCAGAATATCCACTGATCTCCTCCGCTGTTAAATTCCATAATAATATTCTTCCCTTCTGGTCCAGTACCATGAACCACAACCTGGCATTCGTAATAATATTCTCCTGGTATTTATTCGCCCGACGGAGTTTATCGTCAGACCTTTTCCATGCTTCAGCCAGGAATGTTATAACGCCCGCAATGCAGAAAAAGAGAATTACCCGGATGCATGCCTGAATTAAAGTTGGATTGTCATGAGTATATATAATAATTAATATTAAGTAGATGAATGCGAGGAGACATGAAAAGAGGAAACCCCTTCTATAATAAAAAACACATGCAAAAATTATTGGAATATAAAATAGATTTTGAAAAACGATAGTATATCCTGTCTCCAGACAGTATAAGCTGGTTATTATACATCCGGTTGTGGACAATATTAGAAAAATGAGAGGAATATTATCCTTAAATCTAAAATTATCGAAGTTCATGTTTAATTATATCAATATGTTTATCCATCAGAATAATGGATAATGGTTCTTTAGGTTCTGCTTAAGGTTCTGGTTTCAGATGACATCAGATGTGTCAATGGCGAATATTACCTGTATCCATGGATCGGTAATAATATGCCTGTGACTGGAAAGGCAGCACCCGATCGAGAAAATCATCTGTCAATAAAGATATGTAACCATCTTCCTGTATTTATACTCTGAGATGGATCTTCTCCTGTCTTCACGTGTAAACAAAATATAATCATTATGGTTTTTAAAAGAAACACATAACTTCTAAATTAGATATGGAAATTGAATTAATTGGATTATCCTCAAAATATCATATAGAATGATCTTCATTTTCCTCTATCAGAACCAGGTTACTGCAAGAGGCTTCCTTTCAGGAAGATTCAATGGCTTAAACCTTGGATAACCAAACATCATGGCATAAAGGGGAATCCGTCCTTTAGGAAGGTGCAAAAATTCCTTAAGCGGTTTATACGAAAAGGAGGCCATTGCAACGAAACCAGCCCAACACGTTCCGACATTAAAGAGAGGGGCCGAGATATCAACATGGGTAAATGCGATAATTCCGTCAACCTGGGCAATGGGATTATCTTCCGGGACATGAGCGAAGAGAAGATGCGGAGCACCCCGACATATGACATCTATACCGGCTTCCCAGGCAGAAATAAGGGATGGTATATAAGCACTCATAGGATGCGGAGTTCCGATAAGGGTCTGCATCCATTCAATTGTAAGAATTGCAACCTTTTTCACATCTTCCCGGTCATGCATCACAATCCATTCTACCGGTTGCCCGTTTCCTCCTGAAGCAGCATACCGTGCAATATCCAGGATTGAGATGATAGTATCCCTGGATACAGGATCAGGGAGGTAATTACGGATTGAACGCCGGCTTTTCAGATATATTCCAAGAAGGTCAGGAGTTATATCCTTACCATTCCAGCCTTTAATCACTTTACGGTCTGGGCTTCCTATTGTAATGGCACCAGATGGACAGAAAACTTCACACTGGCCGCATGAGATACAGGCAGGTATTTTTTCTTCAGGAATTTCAGGAGTACTGCCCTTATCTGCAGGAGTGATGATCCCCATCGGGCATATATTAGTACAGATCCCACACCGGTTACATAAATCAGCATCTAAGTTCAGGGTCATGATTCTCTGTTCTAGAGATTTAACTTATACAATAATATAAGGTGGTATTCTATGATTACTGAAAACTAATTTCTTGAATAATATTGTTATTTTGCTCTGTCAAACCCTGACATTTTATAGTGTATTCATAGAAATATTAATTGGCAATATATTGCTGAAAATACAGAAAATTCTAATTTTTCTGAAAATTATAAATATCCTGAATGCATACCATATTCATAACATAAATGACACAAGTGAATGCAGAGAAAAAAATGCCAGATGAGATATGTGGTTGTGAGAAAAAATCACGCTGCAAAGTCGAATCGATATTGACAATAGATGATCGGGGGCAGATGGTACTCCCGAAAGATCTTCGTGAACGGGCAGATATTAAACCGGGCGATAAACTTGCATTGATAAGTTGGGAGAAAGACAGTGGCATATGCTGTTTTACTCTTATGAAGGTGGAGGGTTTGAGTGGAATGATTAACCATGTTTTGTCACCCATGATGAATTTTCACGAGGGATAGAGGGATCATGGTTTCACCAGAAAAATCATGCTGTTCCTGTTCATGCCAGAATGTTTCTTCTTCAGGCATTTGTGCAATTACATCAATTAACAGCACTATTTCCCTTAAAAACCGGATTGACCATTTTCAAGCCAGGTGGGGATACAAACGATCGAATCATCGGGTGATACCAGGGCTTTACAAGCTTGGCAATCCGAATGCAGAATCTCCTGTTTTTGCTTGTGCAAATTACACATTAAGTTTTGATGTTCTTCGATCCGCACTGAATTGTCTGGATGGATATATTCTGGTCCTGGATACAAAGGGGATAAATGTCTGGTGTGCAGCTGGGAAAGGGACTTTTGGAACAGATGAATTAGTCCGCTGCATAGAATCAACCGGGCTGTCTGATGTCGTTTCGCACCGTAAGATTATTGTCCCGCAACTTGGAGCACCAGGAGTCTCTGCCATTGAGGTACAGCGTCGTTCCGGCTTTAATGTAAACTTCGGACCGGTCAGGGCAAAAGATCTTCCACTATTTCTGAAGACCGGAACCAAAACCCCTGAAATGAGAAGGGTTGATTTTCCTTTATACGACAGGTTGGTCCTGACACCCGTGGAACTGATTCAGGTTATTGTTCCAACAATAATTATCACAATAATTCTCTGGTTCATAGTTGGTAATATGGCAGCTCTTGCAGCGATTGTGACGGTTCTTACTGGAACCATTCTTTTCCCGATTCTTCTTCCACTTATTCCGACAAAAGACTTTTCAATGAAAGGTCTTATCCTCGGGTTTATCCTGGCTATTCCATTTGCTGTCGGGTATGCTTTATCACAAGGTCTCCCCTTGTGGGCACAGGTAACCGGTGCACTTGTTCCACTCCTGGTTATACCACCCGTTGTGGCATATCTTGCGTTAAACTTTACCGGATCAACTACCTTTACCTCCAGAACGGGAGTTAAAAAGGAGATCTTCAGGTATATACCGGTAATGATCTTGCTTTCTGCAACAGGAATAATAATTGGAGTTATTTTGGGAATATTACGATTAATGGAGATGATCTGATGTTCAATTCATACCAGGAGAATACCCTCCGGTTTTATCAGCAAAAATGTATAAACTGTGGACGTTGCATAGAAGTCTGCCCGCATGGGGTGTTTGCAGAAGGAGAGAAGGCTGTAAGACTTATCCATCCGAAAGATTGCATGGAATGTGGAGCATGTGCCTTGAACTGTCCTGTTCAGGCCATTGATGTTCAAAGCGGAGTTGGATGTGCCTGGGCAATGATTAGTGCTGCTATCAGGGGGAAAGATATGGATAGCGGAGAGTGTAGTTGCGGCGGGGATTCTGGTTCCTGTTGTGGGGGAGAAAAATAAGAACCATATTGTAACTGTGAAAAAAAGAAATACTATCTTTTTCTTCCTGAAACCAGGAAAAAAGTCAGTGAACTGAAAAACTGTTCGGTTTTATCAGCATGGACAAGTCCAGCCTCCCAACGCTGAATGTCCTCCGGATTTACAATTCTTTGTTTTACTGCCTGAGAAAAAGTGGGCTTTAGATCAAATATCCGATTAGCCAGTTCCAAATCAGTAACAGTCAGGGTAATTGGCTGAACCTCTATCTCTTTTAGGCCGGCATCAGAAAATGCAGCATATAATTTACGGCCGACCTGACCGGAAGGAATATTGTCACACCAGTAGTTAAGGACTTTTCTACAGATAGTGTAATCCCCCGGCCAGATAATAAAAGTCTCCCAATCAGGTTCAAAGATAACTACAGATCCTGAAGACCTGGTTACACGTGCAATCTCTTTTACAACGGCAAATGGATCATAGGTATGCTGAAGAACTCTGTCTGATCTAACGGCATGAAAGGTTGCATCGGCAAACGCAAGATTCTGTCCGTTACATAGTATGAATTCAGGAATCCGATCTGATGAACGGGCGGAATTTCTTGCTGCAATGAGCATTGTATAACTAATGTCAATGCCAATTGCAGCTCCGGTTTTTTCAACACTCTCAGCAAGTTTATGAATATCCACTCCGTTCCCGCATCCAATTTCCAGTACTGAGTCCCCGGGAGAGAGATTAAGTTTTTCATAACTTTTAGCCTTGCACTCCTGGAAAAACGGAAGGGAATGTATAAGATTTAGATATTGGACAAAGGTGTCTGCATCGTCGGTCTTGTCTACCTGTGCAAACCCTGATGATAAAGATGACATTTTTCACAACTTTTTAACTTATACGTTGATTGTGACTCTATTTATTATAATGGAGTGATCTGATGGTCAGGCTATGTAATCAGGAGAGAGGAGTCAAAGAATTCATTGAAGTGTGAAACTATTGATACCTGTAGTAATACAGAGGGTACCATAGACCGGATATTACATGGAGTTTCATAGAAAAATCATTGCACTTTTCTATTCCCGGCACAATAAAATTAGGAATTATCTCCCTTTTCACTATCCCCTTACAAAAAATACCCGAATTGACAGACTAAACCAATTTACAATCTCTTTGAAGGCATTAGTAGTGATCGACAAGACATTGCAGGATTTAATTGTAAGAAATAAATAATTGAGTCGGTTATTCTGGTATAATCGAAAAAGGAAGTAGAAAAACAAAAGCAGAAAGAGTCATTGAATGTTATAAGAAATTTACATCTCCAAAGCAGTATTAGGAAATAAATACATCAAGAATGTTATTAGATTGGAAAAAATATAAGAGATATCAGGTTTTTGAATCTTTTTGAGATTTTAAAGGTTTAATAATTTCAGAAGATTGATATTTAATTTGTGCAATCCGGGAGTTAAAAATTAGTTATTAAGTCTTTTCATTCTGCATATTTATTGCATAATCCCTCATTTTAATATTATTAGAATCATTTGGATTAAATTCCAATGCCTTTTCAAAAGCTTGTGCAGCTTCAGTATATTTACCCAGTTTACTTAATGCCATTCCTTTTAGTGACCAGATCGACTCATCAGGTTCAATCTTTAATGCCTGATCACATGCCTTAACTACTTCGTCATACTTGCCTGTCTCGTATAATGCTATACCTTTTGAAGACCATACTAAAGCATTATTCGGGTCGATTTTAATATACTGATCAAATACTTCAATAGCCTCTTCATATTTTTTAAGTTGATTTAATGATAAACCTTTCATAGATAATGCTTCGGCATTTTTCGGATTATCTGTTATGGCTTGATTGAAAGCTTTAATGGCTTCTTCATAGTCTCCCTGTTTATAAAAACCAAATCCTTTTTCTAAACTCTTATCTTCTGTTTCGGTGCTATCAGACAATCCAGACAAAGTATCTCCTTTAATCGTAAATTGTTTGCTACCAATAATCTCTCCATCAAAGATGAAATCCACCGTCCAATCTCCGGGTATTAATTCAGGTTCATCACCCGTGATATTAATATAACTATATACCCAATCCCACCCCTTTTCAGCATCAATAGAGAGCGAGTCATAGAGATCTCCGGATGGTTCATACCATTTCCATTCAATTATACCATTAGATTTTAATGGATCAAAACTCGATAATGCGCAAACACGATCATCTGTTGTTGAAAATACATCTGTAATTCCAATGGATTCCCCGGACTCTTCATCAAAATCTTTTGAAAAAACGAGACCTGTGAAACCATTTATTTTATTATCCGGTGAAGATTCTCCAATAATTTTAATAGTTACGGGATTCGTTTGATATTGTGTATCTTCAATAAATGCATAAACATCATATTCTCCACTTATTGCTGAATCCGGGATTTGGATTTCATATGTATGGGTAATATTTCTCAGCATAATCGGCGGAATCTCCTGACCAGAACCAATACCCATATATTCAGATCCTTTAATTTGTCCTAACTCAGTATCTTCTTCAAGAAAATCATCGGTTTTAAACATCCATGTATCATATCCCAAATCGGTCATTAAAGCTCCGTATTGACCTGATATAATTGTCCCGCTAAAATATAGATCAAGAATAATTTTTATTGTATCTCCGGGAGAAAATTGATCATTGTTCAGGGTAATTTTCCCTTTCAAGAGTGCATTTCCCAATGGTTTTTCACTCTCACCGTGCCATGTTGAGAAGGCCGGACCATAATTGTCAAATAAAGGTAAATCATAAATAATTTTATTATCAGAACTTATGGCACAAACTGATGGAATTGATATCCAGAGGAATATTCCCACAATTAATCCGGTTAATAAAAATAAATTTCCTTTTTTAAAGTTCCTTTTAGGGCCATCCATAAGAATAAATTATTTTATGTGAATATATAAGTTATTCAGTTTTTACTTTAAGATTACAGAATAGACTTAACGAGTGTAAGAAACCTGATTTTAAAATTCACATATAATCCATCAAATGCAAAACATTCCTGGAAAAACAACGATTTCAGCTCCAAATGTAAAAATTATTTTATATTTCATTGGTAAAGAACAGTATTAAAGGCATATTAAATTTTATATATGATATAATTTATGGTTTATTTTATTCCTCAAATGTAGAATTAGCAAATTCCTTGCCAGTAAACATCTTTTCCCGTAATATTGGTATAGGGTATTGGCCAAGTGAGAGGAGTTTATCATTAAATTCATGGTAAGAAAAGGAGAGCCTTTTCTTTTCCATAGCCATCATATAATCATCCCGTAACTTTATCAATTCCATGCTTCCTATTGAATATAAGCAGTAATCCGGTTCATATGCACCCCTGAGTGCCAGACTTTGGGCGTATTCAGGAGTAATGTACGAATTATTCGTGATAAACTGCTCTGCTTCAGTAATATTCATCCTGCCTAAGTGCATCTGTATAGTTGTATAAGCACCTGCAAGCCGGTATATGCGATCTGAAAGTTGTCCTAACTGGTATTTTTTATAATCAATCGTTTTACCATCCGGGACAAATCCTGCATCCTTTACCATCTGTTCACAATAAACTGCCCAGCCCTCAGTAAAACTAAATGGAGCAAAAATGTTTGAAATTGCCACAAGAGAGAGATTACCAGTCTCAACTGAGTCTCTTTTAACCTGTTTTAATGCATATCCCTGGACAAAATGCCCGGGATATGCTTCGTGTGATGATGTTGACCACATCTCTGCGGTGACAAAATTTTTTAAGAATTCATCACATTCATCATCTGGAAGAATTCCTTTGGGTTCTGAAACATAATACGTTGCCTGTGGTGCAGGTTTTAACTCAAAAGGACCAGTTGACCAGGCAGTCGCCATCCAGTATAACATAAACGGTGGTGAATCATTAACACGGATATCTTCATCTGCAGGAATTGATATTACATTTTTATCCCGTAGAAATTTTTTAATTTCATCGACCTGAGCTTGAATTACCTTAACCAATTCTCCAGGTGCAGGATGTTCTGCTTCAATTTTTTTCCAGACCTGGTATGGGGAACTTTCGGGATCAATTTCTTTCGCTATAGTTTTAAATTCTGCTTGTTTTTTTGCCAGTTCTGCCAGAAGATCTGCATTAATCTGATCAAAGGGTTTGTCTTCAGGAAGTATTAGTCCTTCTTTTAAGATAAACCGTTTTTTTAGTCCGTCTTCACCTAATGCAAATGTTGGTTTTTCTCCTGGTGCAGATTTAAGATCTTTCAGGCGGGAAATTAGAAGATCCATGGATTGAGTGGCATTTTGTATCTTTTCATCTAACAGAAGTTCTGATGAATTGTGGTTTGGCAGGTGAGATCCGGCGAAATATTCTTTGATATCAACATCAAGAAATGATTTGGTATCTTCCAGACTTGAAATTCCATATTCGATCAACTCAGGAGAAATATTCTGAAGATGAAGTATTGCTTGATCCATGAGAGGTGGAATTGTATCCAGTTGTGTTAATACTGTCATGAGCCGCGTATCTTTGGTGGTTCCCTGGTAATCAAAAAGAATCTGAAATAATAGTCCCACCTGAATGATATCCACGTAATAATAAGGATTTTTCGTAAAAGATTTTGCATTTTCAAGTTCATCCCGGCGAAATGCAATATGGTCCAAAAGCCGGTCATAATCAGTCTGAAGATTAGGAGATAATTTATTCCTTGGTATATCTGATACTGATCTTTCAAACAAAAGAAGGGATTCATCTTCCAATTTCAGTGATTCAGGACTCATGTTATCAAGACCTGTGTTATCATATGTGTGAACTCCGGCTTCAGGGCCGCGTATCGGATGAAAACGATAATAGGTATCTGTATAGTCTTCTACTAGTCTGATAAACTGTTCATTTGGTGTAATATTCACTCCAGACTGAGTATTACCAGACGATGCTGAAACCGGAAAAACTCCGGCAATTATTGTACAGATAAGGATATAGAGAAGCAGTCTATGCCAAATAAATCCTATATTTTCAGTTTTATTGTGTTTCAAAGGAATTTTATCATCATTTTCACTAATAAGAATTATCTTTTTAATTAAAACCACCCTATGAAGAATTATGCTATAACCTTTTTTAATTTTTTAAACCGGTTGCAAGAGGATATGACAGGTAAAGAAGACATCTATAATTGTGAATACATGTATTAGAATTTATTTTTTGTTATAATCCTAATTATTCAGCCCATTCAGTTGTTCAAATAATCTAAAATATGAGTAGAGTCGTTTTAATTTACCCGGACATCAGTAATTGAGAATTCCCAATCAACTTCAATCTGTGATCCATTTCTTTTTAATTACAATATTTTACTTCTTGTTTAAGAGTATCAAGATCTTTAATTCTTCTATCCAGACATAGTCTCGTTAAAACCGGATTAAATTTGATTGTTTTTTCCGAATACTACGGATTATACATAAACTATTAAATCAGTTTAATTTCAGGAATACCCACGAATAGATGAGTTATCACGGACAATATGTAAATAATACCTAACCGATTAATTGAAAAAATTGCATTTAAAAATATTAAAGCCATAAATATTAATATTATTAAAAATATTATAATAAATATGATGAAAAATTTTATTTTTTATTCTATTTGTAGAGATAAAAAACATCTAATGTTTGGTCTTTTGCTATTATCATGTATTATCTTCACATTAATTATTCAGCCTTCAACAGCAGATTTTAATTATACCTTACCTATATTTGGTAATGCTAACGAGGATCAAAATCTGAATGAAGAAGATATTTTATTAATTCAAAGTATTATCGATGGAAATTCAGTTAAAACTGAATTAGCTGACGCAAATAATGATGGAGTCATCAATGATCAGGATATCGAACAGATTAAGAAATTAAACAATGGAGATGCTTCATACATTATTGTAAGAGATTCCAACCAGAAACCAGTAAAAATTTCACTTCCGGTTAATACAATTATTCCGCTTAATGCTATGATTGACGAGCAGATTGTTGCAATTGGGAGTGGTGGAAAAATTATTGGTATAGATACCCAGACTACTAAAGATACAAAATTATTCCCTGAAATTAGTAAGTTGCCTGATGTAGGCATTGAATCTGAACCGGACATTGAAAAATTAGTATCATTACATCCTGATCTTGTAATCGATCTCGAATATGCTGATGATACAGTAATGGAAAAGATGAAAGATGCTGGATTGTCGGCAATTTCACTTCCATTTCATGGAGGTCTGTCAGATTCTGCAAGTTCTACAAAAACACTGGGATATATCCTGGGTAATAGAGAAAAAGCCATTGATTATATAAACTGGTATAGTAATTATTTGACACAAATTAAAGATAAAATAAAAAACCTTGACAACAGTAATAAACCAAATGTGTTTTTTCTCTGGTCATCAGGGAAAAACCTTGGTAGTAGCGGACAAGATAGTGTGACGCGTGATTGGCTTGAATTTGCAGGAACAAATGATTTGGGGGGAAATATTCCGGGTAATTATGTAAATATTGATCCTGAATATGTTATTGAGAAAAATCCGGAAATTATTATTTTAGATGCAGATTATCCCTCTCAACACGGATTTACCGGATATCAATCCAACACAACAGTGGATGAAACCAGTATAAACCAACTTATTGCATTGCCTGGATTTGATTCAATTGATGCTATAAAAAATAACAACATCTATGCAGTATCTAATAGAATTAGTACATATACCCCTTGGTTGGGAGAAATCTATTTATCCAAAATAATGCATCCGGAGTTATTTTCTGATATCGATCCAAGGTCTATTCATGAAGAATATGTAAAAAGATTCCTTGGTATTAATTATGATATATATAATAATGGGCTTTTTCTCTACCCGATTCCTACGGACTGGCCTAAATCAAAATAATAAATATAAATATTCTTTTTTAAGCAATTGTTTACTTTAATAATTTTATTTAATATGATATGAAAATAATTATTTTAACATAAAAAAAGAATAAAATTTAATTTAGGAAAATTTGTTTAAATTAATTTTGCTGTTTTAACAATTTCTACCAGAGTTTCAATCTCATCTTCTGCCTGATTTTCATTATTATAATTTCCCATAAGAAGTAATGATTTATTCCCTATCGGGTAAAATACCACAGAATATATCGAACCTTGTGGGTCTGAACAGATAACAGTGGCGACATTATCAGTTTCTGAATATGTCACATCATAATCTTCGACCGGATTCATATTCTGCGCCTTCATAAATCCTTCGAGACCAATTTTTGCTACGTCTTTTGCTGTTCCTTCTTCTACCTGCGTATCAGTTAAAGTAATGAGATAGGTCCCGTTTGGGTTTTTTATATTGGTGAGAGTTTCTGCCTTTCCTGCAGATGTATCAATCACAGAATAAGTCCAGCCCGAAGGGAGCATAAAAGTAAATTTTCCTTCAGACGTAGCATTAGTCCATCCAGTTTCTTCCGCAGTTACTCCAGCACAGAGTAATACCATAAACCCAATTACTGCTATTACTACAGTTTTAGATACAATCCATTTTAAGCGAGCCATACAATGTGATGATAGCATATATAAGATGATAAATGTAGTGATCTTGTATAAAAGTCGAGTATCTATCCTCGAAAAGTGTTTTCAATGAGTCTATAAATGAATATCTTTTTACCAGAACTCATGTTAAATATCAGGTGTTATACTTAAAAGGTCCCTTAATTATATTTCCGTCATACCAGTAATGTTGTAATAACTCTTCAGAACTTTTTATAGGCATATTACACAAAATTTGAGGGGAAGACCTCTGATCAGTTTAGAAACTGTGGTGAATTTGATTGGAAATACGAAAACAGACACTGGTTTGAAAGTCAAATCTGATATTGATAATTCACTAGATCCTACTGGATTAAAAACTTCAAATGAACAAATGGAACAATTACGCATCCATCCCAATGACTTTCATGGAAATGGAATTACACTATCATTCCAGGGAAAGATTGAGTAATTAATTTACAATCTCTATCTCCTTCCCGGTACATGAAACTCTGCCGGGTATCAACTACCATTCGTCCTTCTGGTATTTCTGCCCATAGTCTGTGTTCCATCCAGCCATAACTGAAATATGATTGTTGAGAAAGTGAACGAAACTTTCCTGTTCTGCTAAATGTATTAGACAATCCCCAGGATTTAGGTTTTTCACGGAGATAGGATGACCAACGATCATAGTCTGGAAAGAGAATCAGATCAGGATAAATATTTCTGACAAAATCGAAGAGATCATCGATATTCTGACGTTCCGGGCCACTATGAGAAATAGTTCTTCCGTTTTCTGTTCTGTCCCTGATTGTAATTGTTCCCATATTAGGCGTCCGATGTGGATTTTCACTTGATGAAATCAGGTTATTTAGAGATGCAGATCTTAAGAATGTCACTGCAAAACCAGTTAGTCCATTGTTTGTAATGAAAAGTGAGAAATTAAACAAACCCTTGAGATACCGGTTAGGAAAAAAAGAATACGGCGACTGGCATTGTATATCCGGGTATAAAGCGTAGATCAATTAAGAATTTGGAAAATATAATGGAGTTTTAACCTTTTTCTCCGTTCAATTCAACTTTTTTAGCACCTTTTACCATATGTGCAAAAGCCATGGTCTGGGCATAGAGAGTAAATGGAAATGAGGTTATCATAGCCATCCGTTCTTCATTGATCGTGTAAATCACCATCATTTCACGATCTTTTGACAGGATCATCCATTCAAAAACATAGATAGAATCGTCACGGGTAACAGGCTCTGTAAATATTCTATCTAATATATACTTCCTGAAAAAGGGATTCAGTATATCTATCTCATAATATGATGCTCCAGAAACATGAATTATGGAATTCTCCGTCCCTGGTTTAATAAGAATTTTTATTGGACATCTGATTGTTTCACTGATTAGTGGAGCATACCGTTCCATTACACTTTCATCATTCACAAAGATGGAGAGTTCCTCTTCTGCACGGGTGATAAGCATCTTCAGGTGCCTGTTGACACTCCTGTCACCTTTTACATGCCAGAGAGGTACATATTGATTTACACTCTTTAACGAAAGGCTTTCGAGAGCAGTAATACTCTCTTTTGCTGCCTGATTCAGTTCTCTCTGTAACTCTGATATGACCACATCAGGTGGGACCGACCTGTAGAATAGTGGACTCCCCTGCCGGATTTCAACAAAACCTTTCGAAGTAAGTTCTCCAAGAATATCATATACTCTGGGTCTTGGAACACCGCTCATCTCGTGAACAGTTCGTGCATTGGCCTCACCAACTCCTGATAAGGCAATATAGATTTTAGCCTCGTATTCTTTTAGACCGAGTTTTACAAGATTTTCAACCAGCGTTGACATCTGTTACTATGATAGTTACACCAAAAATAAATAATTATCCATCGACCTATATACCTGAAATCAGGTAATCCCTGAAATGAAGAGATATTATCCCATAATCAAATATTTGTCGGGAAATTCTCCTCAAGATATTGGAGTGCATTTAAGTGAATTATCAATTACTTATTATCTTCGTAATTTTGCTATCAAGTGTGATGATCGTATCGGCTGATGTAAGTCCTTCCATTGATTCAGATGCCGCCCAAGTCTCAATTCAAAATGTTACCTTTGATCCTCAGATTCTGATGCAGGGTGACACCGGGAATGTTATCATCCAGGTACATAATACAGGCAATAGGAGTGTTGCTATAAGGAGTGCAGAACTTTTTAGTAATGACCTGAAAATTCTCAATGATCAGACATATGAATCCGTAGGAACCCTTGGTCCAGGGAATACAATGCCTTTTACCTTCACTATCCGGGCAAGTTCACCGGATGGAACATATTTCCTAAAGTTCTATCTTGATTTTCTGGGTCCTGGTTCATTGAGATACTATATCCCTGTAACTATAGAGAGTTCTAAACTTCAGATATCGCTGGTTGATGCTCCTGATGTCTTTTCTCAGGATAAGAAAGATTTAATTCAATTAACCATTGGAAATCCCCGTGATAATGAAGCTAACGGGGTAGTAATCACTCCTGAAGGGAAGGATATCAAGACAACACAATCTTCGGTATTTATAGGCCAATTGGATCCAAACATCCAAAAGAATGTAACACTGGAGATAACACCGGAGTATAATACAAAGCTGGTAGTCAGCACCCAATACAGAAACGGAAAGAATATTCATTACACAAACCTGACTATCCCGGTGGAAACAGGTACCCAGAAAATCCGTGCCGAACCTGTTTTAGATAATCTGGTTATATGCAAGACTGATGGATATTATTCTCTGAAAGGAGATATTACAAATATTGGTCTGGAAGAGGCAGACGGTACAGTAGTAAGTGTGGGTGCTCCTGCATCATCCATAGATTCAAATCCTCTCTCGGTAATAGGAGATCTCTTATCTGGTGACTCAAGTTCATTTAAATTATCAGTTACCTGTCAAAATACAGATAATTTCCCATTTATTATCCAGTTCAAAGATCCTGATGGGAATCAGTTTACCACAAGTACCCGGATCAACCTGACCGGAAAATCCTCAAATACGGCCACCTTACCCGGAGAACTAGAAAATAACTCCACAAACAGTTCTTTCATCTCTCTTGCCATGTATCTTGGGATACTTGCAATAGCCCTTTTGATAATCCTTATTATCTGGAGATACAAGACGAACAAAAAGTTATTAGAAGGTTTTAGGAGATAATCGGAGAGACTATGAACCAGACAATCAGTAATGAACGAATCTCTCCATTTTATCAAGTGTCGGATAAACTATGGACATCCTGGATCAACCCGGTAATCATAAAAAAAAGAGCATATAGGTCAATAAACTTCAGTAAGACTGATCTGATTTCATTATTATTTCTAGGGATTGAGGTGCATGCAGACAACTGAAGAACAGGGTCAGGTTGATACAGTCTCATCCGAAAATAACCCCCAAAAGAGCCCTAAAATAAGCCACTTTTCTTTTATTAAAAAGATCCGCAACGATCCATGGCTTAAAGGAGGGATAATAGTTCTAATTATCCTGTGTGCACTTTTAGGGATTATTTACTGGATGGACTGGCAGAGTAAAGTGTACATAGAGGATGCAACAATTACCGCCCCGGTGATCTCTATCTGTCCTGAAAGCCCGGGAATAATCGATACAATCTATGTATCCGAAGGGGATTTGGTGAGTCGGAATCAACGGCTTGCAAAGGTTGGGAATGAGATCCTACATGCTAAAACGTCTGGGATAATAACTGACGTTTCTGATGCTCCAGGCAAGATGGTAACCACCCAGACTCCGGTAATCTCCATGATAAACCGGGAAAAACTCAGGGCGGTAGGTGAACTACAGGAAGATAAGGGACTTAAAGATATTATTCCTGGTCAAAAGGCAGATTTTACTGTGGATGCTTTCCCTTCTTCAATTTATCACGGCCTCGTAGAAAAAGTAGCCCAGACAGCCCATGAAGGCGACATTGTCTTTAGTATATCTGATAAACGCCAGGAACAAAATTTTGATGTTACGGTCTTATTTGATGTAGATTCGTATCCTGAACTGAAGAATGGTATGTCTGCGAAGATCTGGGTGTTTAAGTAAGAAGGGTAACCCAATGTATCAGCATAAATGGCTTATCTTTCTTACTGTCCTTATTGCCACATTTCTTGGCAGGTTAGACCAGACCGTTGTAGCATTGGCCCTGCCTAATATAATGATAGATTTCAATATCATCACTTCAGAAGCAGGCTGGATTTCAACGGCATACATCCTGGCAAATGCAGTTTTTGTTCCGGTATGGGGAAAACTGGGGGACAGCATAGGGCGAAAAACAGTCTATATCTGGGGATTTTCAATATTTATATTTGGTTCGGTCCTGGCCGGACTTTCATGGGATCTTGGTTCGATGATAGTTTTTCGTATAATCCAGGCAATAGCCATTTCAGCAAATTATCCTACCTCGATGGCAATTATCATCGTTACATTCCAGGAAAAGAAAGAACGGGCACAGGCACTTGGTCTTTGGTCTTCAGCTTTCGCAGCATCAACTGTACTTGGACCATTCATCGGTGGTCCATTGATCGATATCTTTGACTGGCGATCGGTCTTTCTCATCAACCTTCCAATAGGTCTGATAGGAATATTCATGGCACTTATATTCATTCCAGAGTCTATAAGTGAGAAAAAAAGTTTCTTTTTTGATTGGTACGGTGCTATTACACTAGGTATAGCACTTGCTCTTTTTATCTTCGGGCTTGACAGAGGATATGAATGGGGCTGGACATCGAACTCTATTTTGCTATGTTTTGTAGTATCAATGATATTTTTCTACATATTTTATCATATTGACTCCAGGCATCCCGAACCTATAATCGATTTCAGATACCTGAAGATTCCTGCTTTCTTCAATACCCTGGTGAACAACTTTGTTGTATTTATGTGCATGATGGGTTCTATCTTTCTGATCCCAATCTTTGATCAGATTTTCCTCGGGTATACCGCTACTGATACAGGTTTTCAGTTTATTCCGATGGCAGTCTGTATGATACTTGCATCACCAATAGGGGTCAGTCTTTCAGGAAGGTTCGCTCCACGGTATATTATTGCATCAAGTACATTTGTTGCTGCGATTGGGATTTATCTCTTCACTGATCTCGATGTTCGTTCAGGGATAATGGATATCATAATACCTATGTGTATCATGGCATTTGGAATGGGATTCGGAATGTCCCAGCGGACAGGAGTTATTGCTTCAATTGTTCCTCCGGAAGAGATTAGTAGTGGTTCGGCTGTTTTGGCCCTGGTTCGCAATATTGCCGGAGCATTTGGGATAGCCATTTTTACTACCCTGCTCAACAACTCTATCGAGAATAATATGATAGCCCTATCTGCTCATTCGGTTGTGAATGTTCATACTGTAGCAACCATGCAGTTGGTTTCAGGACTTATGTACCTGCAGGCACAGATTCTAGCCTATCATATGGTTTATATTATTGCTTCCCTCTTTCTGCTTATTGCATCAGGTCTCGCTCTTATGATCGTAATTAATGAACCAAATGATGAAAAGAGAAAAATAGGAGGGTGATTTTTAGAGAATTTCATCCATTCACTTATGGATTAAAAATATTATAACAATAAATCGTCAGATTTTTGGGCAGTGTCTTTTTCAGAATTGATTGAAAAAAAGTTTACAAACTCAATTTCATCAGGAAGGAATTATGTAAAATCCTCTGAAGAGTTTTTTTACTAATATGGATTTTAGATCTTACCGAAAGCCATTTACCTGATCTGGACTAATTGTAAATTTAATTTCCAATCTGTCCAGGTGATATTCAATGATCTTCAGAACAGCCGGAGAAAAGATACTGGAATTATCTACAGGTTTTCCTGCAGTAATTATAACCGGGGCACGTCAGTCCGGGAAAACTACCCTGGTCAAAACTCTGTTTCCCTCAAAACCCTACATCCTTCTTGAAGATCCTGATACCAGGAGATTTGCAGAAGAGGATCCCAGAAGTTTTCTGGCACAGTTTCAGGACACTGGGGGAATTATTGACGAAGCACAGTATGTTCCGGAGTTGTTCTCATATTTACAGGGGATTTTAGATCATAATAATACACCCGGCCAATTCATCCTGACAGGTTCACAGAACTTTCTCATGATGGAACGTGTATCCCAGTCTCTTGCCGGCAGAATTGGTATCATACGGCTACTACCACTTTCAATGAATGAACTAATCCAGGCAGGGCTTCAATGCGACAGATACGAAGAATATCTATACAGGGGCTTTTATCCCAGGCTTTATAACTCAACGATTCTTCCGTCGGACTATTACTCGTCATATGTTCAGACATATCTTGAAAGGGATCTCAGGCAATTGAAACAGGTCCATAACCTCTCCACGTTTCAGACATTTCTCAGGATGTGTGCCAATCGGGTCGGACAGATAGTAAATTATTCATCTATTGGTGGTGATTGTGGCATCAGCCATAATACGGTAAGGGAATGGATATCTCTTCTTGAAACATCAGGGATTGTATTTCTCATCAAAGTTCATCATAAAAATTTCAATAAACGCCTGATTCAGATGCCTAAGGTTTATTTTACCGATCCAGGACTTGCAGCATACCTTGCAGGAATTAAATCTGCAGAAGAGATCGTGACTCATCCACTGAAAGGCGGTCTATTTGAGACACTAATCATAGGAGAGTTTTTAAAATACCGATTGAACAGGGGTCTTGAACCATCGATAGATGAGGCGATCCCTGTTGAAATTAAAGCAGGAAGGACTATTGCCGGGGATTATTTCAAAAATATCAAGTATTGGAATAATTTGTCAGGTCAGAGCCCGGAACGTTCATTTGTTGTTTACGGGGGGGATCAGAACCAGAACAGGAGGGAAGGGAGAGTGATTAGATATAGCGACCTTGGCCCGGTGTTTGTGTTTTTGTGACGAGAGATGATTGAACGCATAAAAAAAAGAGATTATTCCCATTATTAATGATGAAAGTATTTTTCACCATTTTTTTTAGAATGCTCAATTACTATGAATTGAGATCCATATTTGACAAAGAACCACAACAGAGTTTATTTTCAATATATTCTTCGTAGGACAGTCTAATGAAATGACCAATCCCATATAGAGACAGGTATACGCTTCATAAACTATTTAATAAAAAATATATCCATTTAAAGGATATTTTAAAGATTGGCTAGTTGATTATTGACAAAAAATTATATGACTCTTTCATTGTTCTAGGATTAAACCAATAATTTTTATAGATTCTACCTTCGATATCTTCTATTAAGCAAATAATTTTAAAAATTCGGTTTAAAAAATCTTTCTCTAATATTTGATTAATATTAATTGCAGTTAGATTTGAACTTTTATAGTCTTTAATTACACGTAAATGATACAATAATAAATAGGCTTCATTTAACCTATCAAATATTGAGTCTTCTAAACAATTTTTAGAAATTGGGCAGATCAAACAATTAATTTTAGATGAATTGTGTTTAGCTTTGCGATTTATCACCTCAAATATTTCTTTATGTTGAATTACTAACCCAGGAGTTATTGTTTTAAGAGCAAACTCAAAACAAAAACCTGCTGCAATCGCTCGTAATAAAGACTCAGCAACAAAAAATGATTCACTGAAAAATAGGCTAACAAATTGGTTAACACAAGACCTTCTAAAATATATAAGATTTGATCCTTCTCTCCACAATTTTTTTTCAGAAAAATTCATTTTATTAAAAATATCTTCAGGTAAAGGACCTAGATCAATATCATGATATTTATTTTCGCTATTCTGGGTTTCAATTATTTCCTTTGGTATTAATTGTAATATCCGAATTAAAAAATATGATTTAATTGTTGCTTGCATTGTCCAATTTTGAATCGATGTATGAATTTTAGATTTTATTGGATCAATTTCTTCTCTTTGTAAAAAAATGGAAATAAGTTGGGGTTCAATGACATTTATAAAATAGGACTCTGGAAAACTATCTGGCTTAAGATTCAATATGCAATTATTTATTTTTTCGTCATAAAATGAGACCCAATCCATATTTTCAACAATTGATGCAACAGATTTAGGACTAAAATTATAGTTTACCATTAACAAATCCTGATAAGTTGTTAAATTAAGACTTTATTAATTAAGTTATTGCTTTATTTATTAATAAATAAAAAATTCAATCTGACTAAATGAAACCATACTATTTAATTATCGTGCTTATAATTTACCAAAACACTCCACTCAATTACTTTGGTGGTAATCTCTATTGTTTTTTCGGGTGAGAGTATCAGCAATATTACAATCATATCACTATCAACCGGCAATATGAGTGAAAGATCCTGGACTAATTAATCAATTCAAGAAGATCATGAATCTTCCTTTTGGGAGTGTCTTTCCGTATCAATACTGCCTTTAACCCTTTTCCACAGTCTGTTGAGCATGAAAGCAGATAATTGATTATGGTCCATCCTTTTCAAAAAGGATTTTTGCATCAGTAAGATCATCATGAACGAATCGGATAAATGATGCACTCTCATCATAAACACTCAAACATTACCTTTGAATCAGGAGTCTCTTCACTAATGACATATAAACCAAAGGATCCGAGATGAAACCAAATTGCTGATACTAAATCACCTAATGCTTCTTGGTATGAATCACTTTCACTAACAACAACCTATTTGTTCGAAAGGGATAGACAACATATCCATAGAGATGATCTTAAGCGATTTTTTTATTTGAGCCATGTTCATCCTGGTTTTGTTTGGATTCACAAAATATTTGTATAACATCCCTTTATCTCTCCAATCTTCTCTTCACACAACCTGTTTTCTTACCGCTTTTTGTACCCATTCCCGTACTGGACTTACCAGGACCGGAACGATAAACATTGCCACAATACCTGTCAGACCACACCACCACCTGGGGATTTCAGGATAATGAAGAACACTCACCCCGATATAGAACATGAAAATAACGAAAGACACAGCACCTATGGATATATACTGGTTTACTCTGTTATCCCCGGTTACGATTCCATAATACTCAGGGATTTTCCTGGAAAAATGTAATAGAAACCAGTAAGTCCGAGACACATTCCTGCAATGAAAATAGGCCAGGGGCTTATTCCAAGCCCATGATTGATATTCCCAAAATCATCATGAGGTATAAAGGAGCGGGTAAAGACATATTCAAAGATCATAATAAAGGTGATGACCATTGTCCAGAATACTACATGATAGGTCCACCGGTGGTTCTTTACGAATTTTAAAGAGAGGATTCCTGCGGTTACAAAAAACAGGACTATATTTGATAACGGACCTGCAAATGCAATTGACGCTGTTGTATGGCCTAAACCGTTATTAAAAAGTGTGGTATAATCTACATTCTCATCCCAGTTGGCACCGAGCCAGTTGCCATAAACAATGTTAAGGGGATCCGGCTTGTATCCGATGAAATATGCAAAAAAATATGTGAAAACTCATACATGATAAGTACACAAAGGTTATGGTAGTTATTGCAAGAAATGTGATGCAATCATAATATCCCCTTGTTTTCAACTCTTCATACTGCTTTGTATCAGGTAAACTTGAAGATCTATCAATCCTGCTATCAAGAATCGGCAGTATTACCGCCATATACAACAAAAAACCCGCTTACAGCAATAAGCATTACCGAGGTTTCAAGAAACTCCATTGTTATTGCAAACAGGAGAAATAAACCAAAAATTACAATTAATGGCCTGATTATCATATCCGGAATCCGAAAATATTGCCCATGGTTTTTTTGCTCTTATTGCCTGACATGAATAATATACTTTTTCCTGTTCTACTATTTTAGTGGTCTGAAATTATTTTATTTCTGAAAATCTGAAAGAGATTACCCAAAAACATATTTCGTCATTTTTTTATCATACCGGTTCCTAAAAAAGGTATGAAGTTATCTGAATATCTTGTTGTTTTAGTACTCCTTTTTTTGTTAATCCCTGCAGGAATGGCTGCTCCAAACACTACCTATGAGAGATTAATAAGCCCGGATGACGGGAATTACCTGGAAGTCTCACACGTGATTATACGTGGAGGAACAAACGAAGAGATCGGATATGAAATCGGCCGAATCGGGCGGGAAGATTTAGACTCAATTCTTGTTCCTTTCGATGAACCAATTTATGGGAAAGCAAAGGAAGAATATATCAAAGAGACAGATCCTGTTCTCTTCGAGCGGATGAAGGGCATAGGTAAGGCATACAATCTGAGTGATGACGACTATAACTTTGATACCTCATTTCCCCTGTACATATTGAGGTTTCCACTCTGTTCTGCAATTTATTTCCCTCCGTCTTCAACTGAAAACGGCCATGCAATAGCAGGAAGAAACATGGACTGGTCATATAATCCTGAAACCGGCGATTTCATAGATATAGAAGGAGAAGATGTTGATGAGTTACTGACCGATACATCAGGGAGTATTGAACAGTTTATTGCAGACAAAATGGGAACAATGTGTGATGTTATTGAGATATATCCTGATGACGGATATGCAACTTTAGTTATAGGAACATCAGATCTCTTAAACGGCGTAGTTGATGGAATAAATGAAAAAGGCCTTGCGGTTGCATCTCTACAGGATGGCGACACCTATAATGACCCGCTTACAAGTCTTGCAGGAGGAAAGAGTACAGGGCTTAACGGTCTCCAGGTTTTAAGAACGATCCTTGAACATTGTGCAGATGTAGATGAAGCAAAAGAGAGACTACTAACCAGTAAGATTTCTATGCCTTACATGGGACAACATTTTCTAATCTATGATGAATCAGGAAATGCAACGATTGCTGAATTTGATAACACCTCACGTGAAGTAATATTTACTGACTATGAAGACACTCCGGTAGTGTTAACAAATTATGCCGTTCACTTAAACCCTGATGTATCAAAACTCTCTCCGACAAACCCTGATGACCCCCATGATGACTATTTGAGGAGCATTAAACTTCACAACTATATCGATACTCATGATGGAAAGTTTAATGCTACCGATGCATGGGTAAGTATGGCAGAAGTCCAGGCAGCTTCTGATGGTATCAGTGAAGGTGTATTAACCGGAGGTGTCAGATTACTCTGGACGGTTGTGACCGATCTTACGGATAAGACAATGACTGTAAAATTTTTCTTAAAAGACGGCCCGATTACAGACAATAAAACCCGTACACATGAACTAAATCTTTCAGAGCCATATACCTTTAAATTGGAAAGATAACCGGTTTATTCTATCTTTTTTACGAGTCTTAAAGATTATTCCGGGTCTGCAAATATATCTATTATTAAACCCCTGTAATATTACACCCATAAGAATCTCTGATAATCAGGTAACCAGTTCGATATGAATAATATACATCTATCTTCCGTATATGCCATTCTGAAAGGATTAATCATACCAATAATAATCGGGGCCTTTGCCTGGTGGGTTGGAACACTCATTCCTATCTTAGGCGGCCCTGTTGTAGCAATATTAATAGGTCTAGTAATCGGGCAGGTTTTTGGTCTCAGGAAAGAATGGGCTCCCGGAGTAACATTTGCAATAAAAAGGGTATTACAAGGCTCAATTGTCCTTCTGGGTGCAGGAATGTCACTGGCGGAAGTGGCACGAATTGGTATATCAGGCCTTCCTGTGATGATCGGAACTCTTCTGCTCTGTATTGTTTGTGGTTTTATAATCGGTAAGGCCCTGGATGTAGAATATGAAACCAGGTCACTTATCACTTATGGGACTGCAATTTGTGGGGCTTCAGCCATTGCAACCATGAGCGTTGTGATGAAAGCATCCGGGCCTGCAATTGCCGTCTCAATTACAGTAATCGTGCTTTATAATGTGCTTGGTGCCGTCTTATTCCCAATTTTTGGACACATGCTGGGGCTTTCCCAGGAATCATTCGGACTTTGGGCAGGAACTGCAATCAATGACACATCTTCAGTAATGGCTGCTGCAACAGTTTATGGTGTAGTTGCAACGTCTTATGCAGTGGTTGTAAAATTAACCAGGACTCTTGCAATTGTCCCGCTTGCAGTCTTTCAGAACTGGTTCCAGAACAGGGAAGTTCCAATGGATAAGCGGAATAATACCTCATGGTACAGGTTAATCCCTCCATTCCTGGTATTATTCCTGGTTGCAGTTCTCTTTCAGTCAGCCGGATTAATCCCTTCTTTCCTTGATGGCCCGTTAAAGTTCCTTGCCCATTTTGGAATCACAGTTGCAATGGCAGCAGTTGGAATGAGCAGTTCATTGACAACGGTAAAAGATGCCGGATGGAAACCGGTAGCCCTTGGAGGAATACTCTGGATCATCGTAGCGACAAGCAGTCTTGCCCTCCAGTGGATGACCGGGCAGATATAATATTTTATTCTGACTCATAAACTTCATCTATTAGCCGTCCACATTCTCCAATCATATAGAGGGGTATTGAGAGGATATTATCATGGAAACTGAGTTCTCCTTCCCAAAACCTAATTCCAAAAGGGGGTTTTTTCTCTTCCAAATATATTCTCATGGATTTTAGTCTCCCTGTAGTTCCGGATTTCACTTCCACGGGATATATTCTCCCTTTTCGGGTAATGCAATAATCAACCTCACTAAAACTGCCTGATTTATCCCGTGCCCAGAAATATAGTTCAGAAGTGATAAAGGGATCTTCTGATGCCAACAGTTCCTGCCCTACAAACTGTTCTGCAAGCTTTCCTTTGTTGATCTGCATAACATCTTTCTGATTTAAAATTTCAGCATTCAATCCACAAAGATGCTGCATTAGCCCGATGTCCAGAAAAATGAACTTCTGTCGGTTTGATAATGTCGTACCAAGGGGAAGTCCTGATACATCGGTTTTATTAACAGGAGTTATGACACGTGCAAGGGTAAGTAGGTGGAGTGCTTTTTTTAATTCACGAGATCTGGATTCACGATCAATATTTATGTATTTTATCTGTTCTGATACCATTCTGGGAATAGCCGAAAAAACGGTCTGAAGATGAATTAATTCAGACGATTTGGCATATTTATTAAAATCGCGTTTATATGTTTCAATAAGTGAATCCTGAACATATGATGCCTCAAGTAAACTTTTTGTCTCCAGATATGTGTTTATCACTTCAGGCATGCCACCAAGAATCATATACGTCCGTAGAAGGAGGATAAATTTTTCATGAATCGTAGGGGGGATAAAATCAGAATAGTGAAGATTATTAAGATAAGATATCAGATTTTCCTCGCTCATTGCCCTCATAAATTCATAAAGGGTCAGAGGGAACATATTTAAAAACTGTATTCTCCCAACAGGCATCTTTATTCCTTCTGCAAATGCAAATTCAAGGAGAGAACCGGCTCCCACTACAAAAATATCCGGACGTAGTTCTTTAAAATAACGTAGAGAAGTAATGGCATCCGGGCATTCCTGTATTTCATCCAGAATAATGAGCGTATTATTGGTGATCTTTACCCGAAAGAGAAGTTCTATTTGAGAAATTATGGAATTCGGATCTTTTGTCTTAAATATTTGCCTGAAACCCGGATTTAAATCAAAGTTTAATGCAACATAATCTTTGAATTCAGTTTTACCAAATTGTTCGATACTATAACTTTTTCCAACCTGTCTCGCACCCATGATAAGAAGAGGAGTCCTGTGAGATTTTTTCCAGGAGACTAAATGAGATGAGAGGTTACGGTACATTTTAATCAGATATACATGGGGATGAGATATATAGTTTGGCTAAAATAGGGGGTTACTTTCACCAATATTTGGTAATTGTCAATGGCACTACCGGAGCAGACATGAGAGCCTGATTGCATTTAGTAATTACTGGTTTTACAAGAATGCTCTCCGGACATTTCCATCTCCGGGTGAGGGTTCGGCTGTCTCATTGAGAAGGGTTTTAGGCGTTTATGATGGAGGAGCCAGGGGTTCAAATACCAACAGGGCAGAGGCTGAACTGGTAGTAGAGGAGATAATCAAACGATTACTTGACCCGGATTTATCCGGTGAGTCGATAGGGGTTGTAACGTTTAACCAGCCTCAACGGGATTTAATCGAGGACCTTTTAGAGAAGGCCAGGCATGATAAGCCTGAACTCTTCTCACTGCTTGACAGGGAGAGAGAAAATCCGGTATTTATAAAGAATCTTGAGAGTGTCCAGGGGGATGAGAGGGATGTTATCTTCTTCTCAATCGGATTCGGGCCTGATATGCATGGTAAAGTTTCTCTTCAGTTCGGCCCCCTCAACAGGGACGGAGGAGAAAGAAGGCTGAATGTTGCGATTACCAGGGCGAGAAAAGAGATCGTAGTCTTCTCATCACTATATCCCGAGCATATAAACCTAGCAGGAGTTGAATCCAAAGGGATCAGGTCATTAAAGGCATTCCTTGAGTATGCTGAAAGAGGGATAATCGGAGATGATTCTTCTAAAAATACAGGTAGTTATGAGTCTCCGTTTGAGGAAGAGGTCGGGAGTGTTATTGAGGGTATGGGATATGAGATCCACTCCCAGTTGGGTTGTGCCGGTTATCGGATTGATATCGGGATTGTTGATCCCGAGTATCCGGGAAGGTATATCCTTGGAATAGAATGTGATGGTGCCAGGTATCATAGTTTTAAGACCGCACGTGACCGGGATCGACTTAGAGAAGAGGTTCTTACGGGATTAGGGTGGAGACTTTACAGGATATGGTCTACTGACTGGTGGGAGAATCAGAGAGATGAGATAGAAAGGTTAAGGATTGCAATAGAGGAGGCTAAAATTTCCAGTAGGAAATAAGTCGTAATGTTTTTTGTGTATCTTTTAAGAATATAATAAAAACGTTTTTCAAAGCGTAAAAAAATCCTGAAGATTAGACACTATATTCGATCATATCAAAAATATCATAGAAGAGATATCCTCTATCCTTAATAACTGCCCTGTCAACCGAATTCATTCCCTTCGCTAAAATCCCTGTATTTACATCCCGCTTATTCTCTTTATTTGAATATTCTCCTGATTCTTTATATCTGTTAATCTCAAAAAAACCAGGAATTAAATCAATTTTATGATCAAGTTTTTTCAAAATTTGAAATGCATCCTCTGCAATCATTTCTCTGTTTTTAACTTCAATGGCTATAGGTACCTTTGATTTATTAAGTGCAATAAAATCAATCTCATCTCCCCTCCGGTTCCACCACCCTCCTGTAATTTCATATTCTCTGCAATAATAATTTTGAAGCAAAATCCTGGCTAGATCTTCAAATACATGGCCGGAATATGATTGCCATTCACTGAATATCATTTTCTTAAATGCAATATAATCACCACCACTTAAAAAGCGGCTCATATTTGGGTAGATGAAATATGCATAAAACCGAAAAAAATTATCTTTCAGAATATATCTCCCTTTTTTAGTATGGCCTGGTTTTTCATTGGCCGGAATCTGATATTCTACAATTCCCAGCAGGTTGATAAGATTATTCAAATATACTGTCAGAGAACCTGGTGCAATATGAGTCATGTCTGCTATCTCTTTCTGTGTAGATTTGCCCTTTGCAAGTGCTGATATTATCTCATAATATGTCGGATGAAGACGACCAAACTCCTCAACAAGAATATCCTTAATTTCATCTCTCAAAGGTCCAAATTCATCAAAAATAAGGTACTTTAAGGCTGAATCAAAATTTGTACACTCATATTTTTCCAAAAGCCTGTAATAATAAATCATTCCACCAAAGAGCAGATAAAGTTTCAATTTTTCTTCTCTCTCAGTTATCCCGATTTTATCAAGATAATTCCAGATCTCTTTCGGAGTAAATGGTTTTAGGGTAAGTATATTGTCTGCTCTTTTAAATAGTGGTGCACCACCCTCAAGAAATATCCTATTCATCATCCCTACTGAAGATCCTGATGTGATGATATACAGTCTTGACAATTCTCCCATCATATCCCATTTATTCTGTAATTGTGTAATAAAAGCAGGGTATATATCGGCAAATCTTTGAAATTCATCAAAAACTACAATAAGATCTTCCTTGTATGAGAATAAAAATTCGAGAAGATCCTCAGATGTTTTTATCTTTATATACGCAGGAAGGTTCAGGACGTCATTTATTTGATTATAAAAGTCCTGAATCAGGATATCTATGGTTTTATTATTATCTACGAAAAAATATAGCGATTTCTTGTCTTTAATAAATTCCCTGATCAGTGAAGTCTTTCCAATCCTTCTTCTCCCGTAAATAACAACCATTCCTGGCAATTTTTCATACAATTTTTGTAGAAGTCCCAGTTCCTTTTTCCTGCCATAAAAAACCATAATGATTATATTTATAATCATTATACTTATAATTATTTTTAGTCAGACGATTAATTTCTAGTATCACAGTTCTATATTTATATCTCATAACTATCCTAATCTCCTGGTGAAAAGTTGAGATATTTATTCCTTGATACTGAAACAACGGGTCTTCCAAAGAAAAAAGCCGATCCAATATTAAACCCGGAAAACTGGCCACATATGGTTCAGATTGCATGGATGCTCTGTGATGAAGATGAATCCATACTGGATGAACAGAGCCATATCATCTAC
>Ga0074198_1000721_pt1 | contig 29398 bp, 22 predicted proteins | sample EPASupsiteSAE323_FD_64527 | JGI IMG/M metagenome (GOLD analysis project Ga0074198, IMG submission 64527) | Bioremediated contaminated groundwater from EPA Superfund site, New Mexico - Sample SAE3-23 | ecosystem: Environmental > Aquatic > Deep subsurface > Groundwater > Contaminated ...
GAGCAGCTGCCCCCAAAAGCGCTCCTCCTGCCACCACCCAAAGCATGTCTATTCCCTGCGACTGTGCGGTTGCAGTGTACGCTGCCGGCGTCGGGTTCGAGCCGTCCGGGTTGGTGCTTGCAGTCTGGGTCGTTCCAAGCGTTTCGGTCGGGTTCGAGCCTGCAGTCGGGGTTGGCGTTGCAGTCGACTGCACTATTGGCGTGGTCTGGATTGGCACAGTCGAAGGCGTGACGCTTGCAGTGGGCGTCGGTGATGGCGACGGGCTTGGTGTTGGCGTTACCGTAGTGGATGTAGTAGTATATGTTGTGGTGATTATCGTCTGGTTGTACGCCACGAACGTGGTGAAGTGCTTGGTCCAGATTATCAGGTCCGAACCCACGTCAATCTTGCACTCCGCTCCCACTGGGAGGGCATCGCCTACTGTCTGCGTGTCCGCGTCGCAAGTGCGGGTAATCTTGGTGGTGCCTGCGCTGTTGACGAACGCCGCAAGCTTGCCTGCCATTCCAGGCAGGTAGATGCGAACCGCCTTTGAGAACGTCAAGGTCTCGCCGCTTACTCCCAGCTCGACAACCGCCTGGGTTGCCGAAGTGTAGCCTGTGTCGGGGGTTATCGACTGCGTACTTGTTGCCTGGATTATGGGCAGCTTGACGCTGCCGTCCCAAGTGGTCGGTCCGGTCATGACGATGTTGATCGGGAACTGCACCGACACCGTGCCTGTGATGAATGATGCCGTGGAGTTTGCGACAACCGACACATTCATCGATGCGTTTACCGCCGTGCCGTATACCTGCCTGTATGATGACAGGTTGAGGAAAGTCGCGTTGGCGTTTGCAGGCAGGAACACCGTGACGTTCTGCGTGTCGTTTGTTATGGTGACATAGCTTTGGTTGTGCGTCACGTTCACCGTTGCCGCGGTTGCGTTGTAGTGCGTGTTGTCAATGGCCAGCACGAACGACGCGTTGTGCCCGACGCGGCCGGCGACGTCCCAGACCGATACGTTGAGCGTCTGGTTGCCGTCAAGGGTGCTTGGCACCGTTACGCTGCCGTTGCACCAGTTGCCCGAACGGGTAATCTGGCTTGTGGACGCGCCTCCCACTGTTATGTTGCAGTTGGTGTTGGTTGCAAAGCCGCCTGCCGCAAGCAACGAGATGTTGACCGCCACAGTTGACCCGTACCTGGTGCTGGTTGCGTTGGTCAGCCCGGTAATGTTCAATGTCGGCGTGTCGGCGTACCCTGAGAATACTATTGTCGGGTTGTTGCCGGTGCCGTTGAGCGTGCTTACGCTTGATACGTTGTATTCAGCAATCGTGCTGTTGTGGCCGTAAACAGTGTAGTTTTCGCTCGGGATGTCTGAAAACACCACGGTCCCGTTGACGTTGGTGATGTTTGTCGCGTACAGCAATCCAGTTGAGTTGTAGATTGACACGTTCTGGTATTGAACGGGGATTCCCGACGAGCCGTTCACGATTACTGTAAGATTGTGCAGCGCGGTGTCGAATATCGGGTCGCTTTCAGCTACGACGTTGACCGCAGCTGCGACCATCATCGTCTTGATTCCCACGAGGTTGCTGCCGGGTGCGCCTCCGGGGGTAGTGACGTTAGTCACGTTAATCATCGTGTATCCGACAGTGGTTGCGCCGACAGTCACCGGGAAGCAGTAAAGCATCCCTGCTGCCGCAGTCTTGTTGGTGGTGTTGAAGTCTGACGGGCTTGACGCGTATCTTGCTGCGCACGAGCCAGGGTAGGAAATGTTGAACCCTTCTGCCTCAGGTCCGAATGCACTAACGTTGTCCGTGGTGTGCCAGAAGAATGGTGCAACTGCGCTCCCGTTGTAAGTCACGAGAATCGGGCCCGTTGTCCCTGCGGCGCCTGCGTAGTTGATTGTCGAGAGCGGGTCTACGCTGTCGTTGACCTCAAGCTCATAACCGCTTGATACTATCGGGGTGAAGTTCATCGTGTTCGACACGTTGAACTTTGCAGTTGACTGGAAAGCGGATGCAATCGTGTAGTTCGACCTGAACTGCTTGGTCTCCCCGCTTGTCCATGAGAAGTTAGACCCAGTGATGGGCATTGATGTTGTATTCTCCTGCAGCAGTATCCACGCGCTTCCGTCGTAGTATTCTACAGTAAGGCCGAAATCAGTTCCGAGGCCCTCCACGCCGAGCATTTGCGAGAAGTTGGCAAAACGCAGGTCAAAGCCGGCGCTTTGCGTCTGTGTCACGTTCGTGTACACCGTTCCAGCCAAGCCGTAGTAGTTGCACTTGTCGTTTACGATGCTTATTGTGATGTTGTTCTGGCCTGCAGGCGTGTCAATAAGGTTCCAGTAGTCTGCACGGTTGCAGCTGGTCTGAATAAGCGCAGCCTGTGCCATCCCAACTGCTAGGAACAGAAAGAGCGCTATTATCCCAACCGAATTAGTCCTGCTAGCCAATGATATCACCAGTTGCCGAGATGGCAAATACTATATTTGGCCCAAAACCCAAAAGGCCTATTCTATTACAAGTTCCCTTTTATTAAACATTCAATCCTTGTGTGGTTTTCACTGGGGACTTTCTGCCGCTCCAGATGACAAAAAAGGAAGAAAAAGAAAAGGGGGAGAGGTTCCCCTTCGGGTCGTCTAGGTCTAGTTAGCCTTCTTGTAGATGAAGAAGTACGCTGCAATACCGATTATCAAAACAACCATGAGAATCAAAATCGGGCTGTTTCCATCAGTAGTGCTCGTCGTCAAAGTCGGGGTTGCCGTTGCAGCGACAGTCGGTGCGGCAGTTGCAGTCTGGCCCGATGGGGTGGCGGTAGGCGTCTCCTGTATCGGAGTAGTGCTTACCGTAACCGGCGTGGGTGCGATTGACGCTACCGGAGTGGCCGTTGGTGTCGCAGTTACCGTCGGTGTCGGGGAAGCCGTGGAACTGATTACGCCCCCACTAGAGGAGACGTAGTTGTTGGTTGTCGTGGTGGGGACGCTATACTGCATTACTGCCGAGTGAGCCAATCCGCTGACTGTGAGCGTTGTACCTGACTGGATGCAGGTCTTGCCGTTTACTGCAACCCCGTCGCACTTGAGCTTTGTCTCGTCAGAGCCTGTGCAGTCCGATGAGATTTCAAGGTAACTGACCCCTTCAGCATCCTTGACACAGAGTCCGTTGTAGGTGCCGCTGACGTTGTATAGCTTGATTGTCTTGGTTCCGGTCTGGCCTCCAGTTGCGTTGACTCCGGCGATTGTCAGGTACGATTTGTCACCTGAAGTGCCGACGGAGATGTTGACCTTGGAAAGGTTGAGCGATGCGCTGCTGAAGTTGAAGTCGAACGTGACTGTGACGTTTGACGACGTGATGTTGACCGTCTCGACGTCGCTGAAATACGAGTCGGTCTCCGGAACCGCACCGTTGATTGTTACGTTGAGCGTTCCAGTCCCGTTCGAGACGATATCCGTTATGTTTCCCACTGTAGCTGCGTGGTCTATTGTGAGGTTGAGGTGGTGCCTCGGCGGGCTTATGGCCCAATTCTGCGCCCCTTCCTTTGCAGGGTAGTCGCTGTCGCAGAACACTTTGAAAGTAATGTTGTCGCCGGTATTCCCATATACTGACAGCAGGTACATTCCAGTAGTGAATTTTCCTATGGTAGTCCTTGAGTTCTCGACACCGTTCACGTAAGCGCAGAGCGCAGTACCATCTGATGCCAGGGTGCCGTTGATGTATAGCCTCCCATCCCAGTCCCCGATACCGGACTCGTTTGTGTCGCCATCCGGCGTTGCGGCGGCCATCGTGATTGTCAGCAGTGCAGCGACAAGCAGCACGTTAATCGTTTTCACATCGTACACCTCGTCAAAATAAAAAAATTAAAGAAAAACTTAAGCCAGCGACTTGTACTTGAGCTTCAGAGTGTCAGTGACATTCATGTGTATCCAGTACGGCAGGTTGTCCCAGTCGTTGAATACCGTCAGCGAGTTGACCTCAGCCGTCGGGTCGTACGAAAGCCAGCAACTCCCGTTCTGCGACGAGCAGGAAGAGCCGTTGCGGTACATGAGGTAGTCGTAGCTTCCGGCTATGCCGCCCTTGACGTCAAGCACGTTCTGTACGGTGTAGTTCCCGGCCCCGTTTGCAGGGCTCAGGTTCTGCAGAAGCAACTTGGGCAGTCCCATGTTGTTCCAGCCCGCCGTAAGCGACTTGGTGTACCCGTAGTCTGTGACGTCAATGCTCATCGGGAAGTAGTCCGGCTCAAGCACGCAGGCGTTACCCGCCAAATCCGTACACGAGGACACGGTCACAGCGTATGTTCCATCACTCATTCCCGTATAATTATATGAGAACGTGTACATCGAGCCGTTGCCGAAGAAATACGTCATGTTCGAGCCGTCAAAGGTCGCCATCAGTGTGCTTGCGTTAAGCGCCTCGCTTCCGTATATCCACACCTTGACTATCTTTTCGGTCTTGTCAATCGAGTATCCCCAGTTGAACACGCTTGGCGCCAAAGTGTCAATCGTGTTGACTGCGAAAGTGTGGGCGCTGTTTGCAATCATAGTGTTGGCCGCAAGGTCCTGTGCCGCTGAGATGAATACCGTCCTTGTGGCGTTCAAGTTCGTTCCGGACTCCTCGATTTCAAAGCACCAAGTCGATGCGTTCTCGTCCCCGCAGCTGCTTACTGACGGAGTCACGTTTCCGCTCGCCCTGCCGACTATGATGGCCGGCGCAACGCTCAGGTCCTCCGTGAAGCTCGCAGTTATGGTCAGCGGGTAGGTCGTCTGTGCATCGTAGGTCTTGCCATCCGAGCTGAGCGCAGAGACAACGGGCTTGGTCGTGTCCACCTTGGCTACGTTCGCCGAAGTGTAGTTCACGGTGTTGCCTGCATTGTCAGTTATCTGGTACTGGTAGAGATAGCATTTGTTGGTCGCTACGCTCTCGTCAGTATAACTGCCGTCAAATTCGGTCGCTATGGTACTGAATATGCCATACGTGCCGCAGACTCCGTTGATGAGCGTCGCTTCCTTGCGCTGTATTATTCCGGTCGCGGTGTTGAGGCCGGACCCGCTGTCACTGCCAGTAGTGTATGTAATTGCAACGGATGCCGTGGTGTAGTACCCGTTGGTGTACGTTATCGAACCTTCGTCTGGCGCTACAACGTCCTTGGTCACTGTGTCGGTTGTATTGCTTCCCTTGTTTCCTGCAAGGTCTATCAAATATGTTGACAGGGTGAGCGTTCCGTCCTGTACGCTGGTGACGTCTATTCCCAGTATGTTGTCTGTGGCAGTCGCTATAGTTCCATTTCCGGTAGCTACGCCCTCTCCGCCATCCGTTGTTATCACGTACACGTACGTCGTTCCGGCGGTCGCGTCAGCGAAAGTGAATGCGAACGCGGTCTTGTTTGCGTTGTTCACGTATGCCGGGTCTATTGAGACAGTGTAGCCGGAGGGCGCAACAACGTCCTTTGTCGCGGTATCCGTGCCTGCAGTGGCTGCGTTTCCTGCCGCGTCCGAGACAGAGCAAGTGGCGGTAATCACTCCATCATCGAGTGTGGTCAACGCAGTGGATGCTATTGTGACTGTGTTGCTTGAAGCGGAGCCTGTCACGGGGCCGACTGTGTGGGCTGAGCCCACATCGGTTATTGAACAGGATACTGTCTGCCCATCCTCGATGTCTGTAGTATTGACTATGATATTCACTCCTGCTGTGGCTTCAGCTGAGTTTACGTAGTTGTCTGTTCCAAGTGCCACGCCGGTAATTGTCGGCCTAAGCGTGTCAACTGCCTGTGTTGACTGGGTGGCTGCGGTGTTTCCGTTGCCGTTGGAGTCCTGTGCAACGTCGGCTGCTACGTTTACGAGGATGTTTCCTTCGAAGTCAGACAATGGTGTTACGACGAGGGTGTATTCGGTGCCGCTTGCTGCTGTGAATGTACCCTTGGTGCCGTTAGTGACGTTCACGTCATCCGTTGTGAATCCAGTCACCGACTTGCTGAACGTGAACGTGTATGTGATGTCTCCGCCCGCAATGTTTGCAGTGCCGGCCTCGTCATCGGTGATAGTCACTGTAGGCAATACCGTGTCAACTGCCTGGGTTGACTGGGTGGCTGCGGTGTTTCCATTCCCTGCAAGGTCGGTTGCAACGTCCCCTGCCACGTCTACTGTGATGGTGTCAGTAGAGCTTGCATCTGGTGTGACAATCAAGGTGTATACTGTGCCGCTTACTGCGGTGAACGTGCCCTTGGCGCCGTTCGCAACTTCCACGTCGCCAGTTGCGAAGCCAGTGACGGTCTCATCGAATGTGAATGTGTATAGGATGACGCTCAGGCTGTTGGCCGTACCCGTCACGTTGTCGGTGATTGCTACTGTCGGTGCAGTCGTGTCTATGACGAATGTGGTGTTTATCGCCGCTGCCGCGTTGTTTCCTGCGGCATCTGCGACCGTGGAGAGTGTAACTGTGGCAGTTCCATCGTCATATCCATCCTCGCTTGTGGCGTGGACTGTGTATGCGTAAGTGTATGTGGTTCCTTCACCAGTCATTTCCGTGGCATCAATGTCTGTAGTGCCCGGCTGGTTTATGGCTATTGTGGGCGTGCTTGCGACCGCTTCGGAGTAAGTCGCGGTTATGGTCAGTGCTCCTGCCTTTGCGGGGTTGGAGCTGTAACTAAGCACAACTATTGGTGTGGTAGTCTCTACTGCGTAGTTTGCAGATGTGGCTGAATCAGAAGGCGCGTTTCCCGATGCGTCTGTCCAGCTTGTTCCTACTGTGATGACGTTTGAATTGTCAGACGTGTTTGTGGTCGGAGTGAACGTTGCAGTGTATTTTGATGAGTTGCTTCCGTCAACGGCGAATTCGCTGAGCGCGCCATTGGGTGCGGTTACATCATCTACAGTAAACCCTGTGGGTGCTTTTGAGAAGTCGAATGTCACTGTTGCCGTGTCACCAACCTTGAGTGCCGAGTCAGAAAGTGTTATCACTACTGATGGTCTCAGCGTGTCAACTGCATAGTTGCTTGACGTAGTTGAGCCTGAGGGTGCGTTTCCTGCTGCGTCTGTCCAGCTTGTTCCTACTGTGATGACATTTGATGAGTCAATGGTGTCTGCAGTGGGAGTGAATGTTGCAGTGTATTTTGATGAGTTGCTTCCGTCAACGGCGAATTCGCTGAGCGCGCCATTGGGTGCGCTTACATCTGCTTCAGCGAAATCCGTCGGGGCTTGCGAAAAGTCGAAAGTTATGGTTGCAGTGTCTCCTGCCTTGAGCGCATAGTCGTTAAGGGTTATTACCAGTGTAGGTGCGGTAGTGTCGATGACTATTGCCTTGTTCGCCCCAAGCGAGCCGGCTTCACCGGGTGCCGCAAGGGTGTTGTTTGCAACTATATGATCTACTGTGATACCTCGGATGTCTCCTGCAAGCGAATCGGTCGCTTTGTAGTCAAGGTCGCTTGCGGTGTCTCCTGCCTGGACTGTGTAGAGGAAGTATAGTGTGGTAGTTGTAGCGCCGTAAGCATAAGTCGCGTCGCGGTCTGTTTCGCCGGTCTCAAGGTGCAGCACCGGTGTGCCGGCGTTTATCATAACTTCTTCGCTGAAAGTCACGGATATGTTTATGACTTCTCCTGCGTTGTAGCTTCCGTCGGCTGTAGTCGCTGAGACTCCAGTAACTGTGGGCGTCGTCGCGGCAGCAGCCAGCCCGACGAATGCAATGAGGAACATCAGGAATGCTGATGGCCTTGAGAATTGCACGTTTTGGTCCTTGATTGACACCATACTAAACCCACCTCAATTAAAATGACGTTTATTTCGAGCTTGTAGCACTGCCAATGCTTCCACTCGAAAGTAGGTCGTACAACCCCAAAAAACAGTCGTTAAACCTACCCAACCCTTCTAGTAGGGAAAGAAAATAGCCTATATAAACATTTGGAAGATGCGAAAATAGTGTCCAGATTGCTTATTTTGCCTAATTGCGGGTGCTTGATGGTTATTTCGGTCAAACGGAGCGGAAATGAAACCAAACAGCGGGATATGTATTAAATTATTCTCGTATGTTATCCTTCTTTCAGGCGGTGGGCCGGCTTGGCCTTTTGCCTTTGGCGTGTAGTTATGCGGTATCTTGTCACCGGCTCTGCCGGTTTTCTTGGCGCAAACCTTTGCAGCCGCCTGCTTTCCCAGGGACACAGCGTGGTGGGCCTGGACGACCTGAGCACCGGGTTTGGAAGAAACGTCGACATGCTCAAGGAGTCCGACGATTTCGAGTTCGTCAAGCACGATGTTGTCAAGCCCTGGCCTGCGATGGGCAAGTTCGACTTCGTGTACAACCTTGCCTGCCCGGCATCGCCGCCGCGCTACCAAAAGGACCCGCTGCAGACCTTTCGCACCTCCGTTTGGGGCGTTTGGAACGCAATCGAGTACGTAACTCCCAACAAGACTCCTCTATTCCATTCATCCACTTCCGAAGTCTACGGCGACCCGGCAGTGCACCCGCAGCCGGAATCCTATTGGGGCAACGTGAACCCGATTGGGGTACGCTCCTGCTATGACGAGGGGAAGCGGGGCGCAGAGACTATCCTTATGGATTACTGGCGCAAGACCGGAAACCCGGTCAAGATAGTGCGCATCTTCAACACCTACGGCCCGCTGATGGACCCTGAGGACGGCAGGGTGGTCAGCAACTTCCTTGTGCAGGCAATCTCCGATAAGCCCCTCACAATGTACGGAACAGGCAAGCAGACGCGCTCGTTCTGCTATGTTGACGACCTAATCAATGGCTTCATCCGTATGGAGAACTCTGCTGCGAGTTTCACCGGCCCGGTCAACCTGGGCAACCCCAAGGAGTTCACTCTCTTGGAGCTTGCGGAAAAAGTCGGCAAGGTGCTTGGCAAGAAGCTTGAGCTGAACTTCCGGCCGCTGCCTCAGGACGACCCCAAGCAGAGAAAGCCCGACATCCGGCTTGCGAAGGCAAAGCTTGGCTGGGAACCCAAAATCAACTTGGAGCAGGGCCTGGAAAGGACTGCCGAGTACTTTGCAGGGATTGCGGGAAAGAAGAAGTAATTTTTCGCTTGTTCTTGGAAAATAAAAAAAAGAAAAAAGGAATGGAAGCAAAAGCTTCCGCCGCAGCAACTCGCTCTTTCTAGCAAGTCGTTGTCCTTATCGAGTACAGGATTGTAGCAGAGCCGTCCGCCTTGATTGGCACGTTCCAGGAAAGCTGTGACGCCGAGTCCTTGGTGTGTGCCGCGGTCTCGCTTGTCACGTCCCACTCGCCGTACGCGTGCTCGATTACCTTGACGTTCACCGCCTCGCTTTTGTGGTTGCGCAGGGTGATGTTGTACGAGTACCTGTACGAGCAGCTTCCGCTGTATTCGGTGTCCGTGGTCGTCTTCTCCCCAACGATGTCAAAGGCGTTGCCAACAGTGAGCTTCACGGCCTCGTCCTTTGGAGTGTGGTCGATTTCGTCCTCGCCAAGGAACTGCAGCGAGCCTGTTGAGTCCGCCTTGTACACGCGCACCTTGCCTGCAGGCAGTGCGATGCCAAGTCCGGCCTTCTGCGTGTTGTTGAACGCAAGCTTCACAGCCACCTTGGAGCTTGACGAGGCGTCAAAGACATATTCCTTGCTTGAGGCGACGTCGTTTGCGCTTGTCATCTCCACCTGCTTGACCTGGCCCGACGCAATCGTGGTCGGCCTCTCAAGGGTGTAGAGGTGGTACTCGAAGAACGACTGCTCGGTCACCGACACGCGCTTTGCGCTTCCGGAGTACGAGTCCATAGCCTCGTAAGTCGGGTACGCGCTGGGCGTGACGATGTTGACGTCGCCTGCAACCAGCTTGAGCAAGGCGTCCTTGAATGTGGTGCCCGCGTCGTTGCGCAGCGACACCCATCCCTGGATGGACAGCTTTGTGTCATCGGCGTTGGCGATTGCCACGTAGTTGGCGTTCCAGTTAAGCCCGCTTGTAAGGTAGCTCACCTCGACGTCGCGGCTGCCCGCAGACTGCGAGTCCAAAAGCCAGTTTATGGTGGGCGTGGTGATGAGGCCCTCAGGAAGCGACGGGAACTCAATCTTGTCGTAGCCCGAAAGCACGGTAACTCCGCTTGCGGTCTTTATGACCGGGCCGCTGGAGGACAAAAGGATTCCGGTAGTGGTGTCGTTTCCGGACTTGACCGTGACGGTCTTGTCTATGTACTTTTGGAGGAGCTTGTAGCCGTCCACCAGGTCGTAGTCATAGTTCTGCTCAATTATCGAAAGCGACTTGCCGGAAAGGTCGGTAAGGTGCACGCTGGTCGGGTCGATGTAGGCCGAAGTGCCCTTAATGGCGAGGCTTGCTATTCCCGAAGGGATGTTGACGTTGCGGGTCTCCTTGACAAGCGCGATGCCGTCGGACGGCGTGTAGCTGAGCGCCTGTGTCGTCTGCCTGTAGCCGTTGTTCCAGTACGCCGGGCTGTAGCCTGACTGCTGGGCCTGGTACACCGTTATCTCGACGGACTTGGCAGAGTCCGAGTCGGGCGCCTTCTGCGCATCCGCAAGGCTGTTCCACTTAACGTCAATGGATGCCTTTTCCTGCGTGACCTGAGGCAGCGCAACAAGCGCCACCAGAAACACCGCAATCACCGCAACAACTGCAAGGCCGGCCTTGAGCGGGAATCCCTTTGATGCCTTCTTTTTCATCGAATCACTCTCTACCCTTAAAAATCATGTGCGCAACGCGCGCCGTATTTTAGACTAACACCGCATTTTCGCTTTTTAATGTGCGCAAATCGTTTGGCCGTTTCCAGCCATCCGAATGTTTTTATGGCGCGGTTGGGTGATAGTTCCGTAGTTAGCCCTTTGGGTGAATTTCATGGCAGACTCTCCGAACCCGCAGAAAAAGTACGAAGACATCAAGGCGGAGATCCAGATGCTCGACTCCAAAATCAGCCTGATTGCGCAGAAAATCCGGATGATTGAGAAGAACGAGGACATCATAGGCAGGACCATAGTTGTTCACAACGACAAGCTCCACAAGCTCGAGTCCTCAGGCCCCGCGCCACTTGCTGCAAGCCCCGCACCGGTACAAGGCGAGTCAAGCCAAGGCCTTGCCGCAGAGGTGGATGCGCTCAAGAAGCAGGTAGCGGAGCTGCGCGAGCAGGCCGCGACAAAGTCCGAGGTTTCCGAGCTGCACTACACCCTTGACACCATCAACCCCCTTGACTTTGTCACCCTCAAGCAGGCGCGCAAGCTCATAGCTGAAGAGTTCGACAAGCGCAAAGGCTAGTTTACAATCCGGTTTTTACGCAAGCTCGCTGTCAAACGAGTACGCTGGCCGCAGCCTTATGCGGCGCTGCTTTTCCCCTTCCTCGGAGATTATGGCGTCGTCTCCAACGATCTCGATCCTCAGCGTGGCCGAGAGCCCCGAAAGGTCGCCTTCGTGCTGGGCCGAAAGGACCAGGTGCGAGCCGTTCGCGCAGGCTTCCTGCAGCTTTGCCATTACCTGTGCGGGTATCTCGGTCGCATCCTGCGCAAAAGCGATTATTGTGGGCCTGTCCGAGTCGGCCTGTATTGCCATTGTCTCAAGAATCGAGTAGGACGCAAGCGTGGCTATCTCGGCGTGCTGGCCAAACAGGTTTATGTGGCTGACCTTGCCCAGGCCCGACGATGCCGCTGTCTCGAACGTGCCCGCCTTTGCGAACACGTTGGGCGAGCTCTTCTGGATTACCGTGGCGGCCCGGATCGCCTTGTTGATGAGGTACCTCGTGATTTCGGCGCTCTCGTGGAGCTGGTCCATTGCGGACGAGAGGTCGCTTATTGCAAAGAAGCTTCCCGGCTTCTCCGCATACGTCCTCTTTATGACCGTTGCCACGTCGCTTTTCTCAAGCCCGAACACCGCAAGGAATATCTCCGGGTCGATTTTTGAAAGGTCGATGAAAAGCCCCTTCTCAAGCTCGTAGGTCTTGAACGGGAAGCCCAGGGGTATTGAAGTAAGCTTGAACTCCTCGTACTTTGACGAGTCGCTGTTGGGCTTGGCAAGGCCCGAGAACGCGTTGCCGCTGTCGAACACTATTGACGATATGTTGTTCATCAGCGAGGATTCCAGCACAAGGTGCATGGCGTGCAGCCTCTGGGGGAGCCTTCCGCCCGTGATTGCCACTGCGTGCAGCGAGGAAAGCTTCACAAGCACCTGCTCGTTCTCCCGGTCTATCCCAAGCAGGCACTTGACGTTGCTCTGCACCGCCTGCGTGCCGGCGCCCTTGGACACCGAAAGGTAGGCAAAGAGCGAGAACGGGTCGCCAAGGAGCAGCTGCAGCTCCTCGTCCTCTACCAGCTTGAACTCGGTGACCTTGCACTCGTAGCCGCGCAGTATCTCCATCATCGCCTTGGACAGGTGCTCAATCTCGGCTCCCTGTTGCGTGATGGTCTTGGTAAGCGAGTCCTTGTTGTACTCGATGAACGAGGGCGACGAGCTCAAAAGCAGGTATTTCCCGGCGTGCTCGCGCGAAATCTTGGAGACGATCATTACGTCCTGGCGCTGCGAAAGCGCTATCTTGGACGTGTCCCCGTCTATCACGAAGCCCTTCTTGAGGAACGTAAGCGCACCGGTTACCTTGCCGTCCTGTTTCTCGAAAAGCGTTAGGAGCATCATCTTGTCCGGGTTCTGGTACACCATCAGCGGGTAGTCGCCCCACTGGGCGTTGAACATCCTTGTCCATGGTCCGAGTGGAAGGTCTAGCTGCATGTCAAAACCGCAGTTGCGAAATGCTGTCTGGATTACTGAGGTAATCCCAGCTTAAAATCTATCGCCCCTGCGTCCTGCGGTTTGTGCACGTATTATATTGGCGGATTCCCTAATCCAGTCCTTGTAAATTTCGAGTGGGTTCTTATGGAAATCAAGCAGATTGTCAAGGAGATGCTTTCAGCCGGGATGCCGGAGTCCGAAATCCTTGCAAACCTTACCGACCTGGGCATCCCCGACGCACCCAAGGTGCTTGCGGAGGCCAAGGCCGCCGCGGCTCCAAATGCAACTGCGCCTGCTGCACCGGAGCCAAAGCCGGTGGCAAGGCCTGTTGCGGACGAACTCGAGGTGCCGAAACCGCGGCAGTCCCTGTTTGATGAACCGTCAGACTCCCCGTCCTCAAAGGCATCCCTTTTTGACGAAAAGCCCGGCGAGACCGAGCCTGCATTGTCCGGAAGCCTGCTGGGCTCTTCATCGCTTGGCTCGGACCAGAAGCTCGAGGAACTCATCGCCCTGTCAAAGTCCCTGCTGGACCTTAACAGGAAAATCCTTGAAAGCAACAGGGAAATACTCCTGAAGCTTTCAAAGTAAACGGGTTTTGAACCCGAATGAAAAAAGTTTAGAAAAAGATTTTTAGCGCAAGCGTTCTACGCGTGCGCCTGTGCGGCTGCCGCCTTCTGGGCCTCCTCCGCCTCCTGCTGCCTGACGATGCGGTCAAGCTTTGCGATTTCCTGCGCAATCTCGCCTGCAAGCTTGTTCCTCTCGGTCTTGCTCATCCCAAGCTCGAACTTGTCGATGATTTTCTTGTCATCGTCAAAGCTGGCCGAAAACATCGCCGTGTTTGTCTTGAGCATGTGCCTTGCGAGCACCTTTATCTGAGTTCCCTTTATTCTTCCCATCTAAAAAACACCTTTCTAAATATTATAGCCCCGAGCGGAATTGCGTCCCCAAAGTTTTGCGGCTGTACGCCGGCAGTGCTTTGGAGAATTCGAACCGCTGTCTTCGGCTCCAAAGGCCGACATACTTTTGCGGGCCTGAATATCACAGCAGGCTGACCGCTGTACTACGGGGCTGCGGATAAAATTATGCCCCCCAAGGGTTTAAACCCCTTCTGAGACCCCCCTTTTGCCCCTACCCGGTTACCGTGATTGACCTGTTGTCGGTGTAGTCGAAGGAGCCGTCCGCATTTCGGACATAGCCGTAATAGTAGTACGTGCCCGCAGGCACAAGGGTGCGGTTGTAGGAGAATATCCACGAGTCAGGCGCGTACTTGGCAAGCGAGCCGTAGTACTGCTGGGCGACCTCGGCATCGGACAACGCCCGCTTCCAGATGCGCACCTGGTCGATGGAGCCGTTCAATGCAGCATAGCTTCCGGATGTCCTTTCCCCTATCTGCACGTTTGGAAGCGGGAAAGCCATTTCAGGTATCGGATCCACGAAAGACTTCAGACTGGTATTGGCCAGCACGCCGTTCAGGTACATCTTTCCATGGCTTCCGTTGAACAGGTACACTATGTGCGTCCAGACTCCCAGCACGACCGAGTATTCGGTGTAGCAGTTGGCCTTTCCCGTGTTGTTCCAAATGTTTGCGAATAAAACGTGCTTGGTCGTGTCGAAACCTATGGCAAAGTCCTTTTTGGTTGTGGTACTCGTGTGTGAGATTATGTATGTGTCCGTAGATGAGAATGCCGCCAGATTGGCCCACGCGGACAGCGTGAAGTTTTTACCGCTCATGTTAAATTCGGTTGAGTTTCCCGCGTCTATGTAGTCGTCAACCCCGTCGAACTGCATCGCGCTTCCTGCCTTTCCTGTCGCGTCCCACGAGTCGCGCCTTGCCCTTCCGGAGGAGTATATTGCGGCAATTTCGGACGCGGAAAGCGAGCGGTTAATCACCTCGGCCTCGTCAATCAGGCCGTTGAAGTAACGGTCGCCGTTCGCCCTCCTGCCGATGTTGAGCGAAACGCTGTTCGCTGTGATTGGGGCCGGGCTTGCGGAAGTGTTGCCTATGGACTGGCCGTTGACGTATCCGGCCACGTTAGTCCCGTTGAACGTCACGGCAACGTGGTACCAAGTATTTGGGTTCAGCGTGTACGTCCAGTGCGGCGCGCCGGAGGCCGGGCCTTCAAGCTGTACCTGCAACCCCGTGCCGTAGGGGCTTCCGTTATTTGTGCCGGGTATCATAAGCTGATAGCCGTAGTATCCTGAAGTGGAGTTTCCTTTCGCCATTATCCTCATCGAACCCGAGCCTTCTGTAACAGAATAATTCTGCGAGTTTATCCAAGCCATCATGGTAAGTGGGCCGGTAACGTTCAGGTTGGGCGCGTTTCCGGCGTCAACGTAGCTTTTCACCCCATCAAACATCAGCGCGCTGCCGCTCTTTCCCCAAGGCACGTGCTCGACGAACTTCGCCTTTCCAGCATTGTACAAGTTGGCGACCTCGGTGGCGTTCAGCGCATAGTTGATTGCCTGCGCCTCGTCTATCATCCCTATGAACTTGCGGGTGGCTCCGCTCCACGAATCCCGTCCGAAGTACCATGGCTTGAATGATGTTATGCTTGAAAAGTTGGCAGTTGTATTTGCAACATTCTCGCCGTTGACATAAAATCTGACGCCGTCCGTGAGGTTGGTGCCGTCCCAAGTTCCCGTCACGTGGTACCACTCCGAAAGAGCAGGGACCATGTAGCCAGTTGCGTGGCGGGCCGAGCCGTTTGACACCTCGAATCGCAACTCCCCGTTGCGGTAAAAGAAAAGGTACCTTCCATTGATGGTATCCTGCGCCTGGCCCGAACCGAAGACTCCCCGGTAGAATGAATCATTTGTTGTCGGGTAGACCCACGCCGAAAGCGAGAGCGCGCCTGAAAGGTTGAGGTTGTTGCCGTAGTACAGCCGAACGAACGAGCTGTTGTCAAAAACCATCGCCCCGACGCTCTTGCCCGACGAGTTCCATTCTATGAACTTTGCCTTGCCTGCGTTGTATAATTCAAGAATGTCCGAGGGCGAAAGCGTCCGGTTGTAAATCGCGGCCTCATCGATGGACCCGTTGAACAAGGAGTTGTCTGTTGACGAGTAGCGTCCAAGGTAAAAATATCTCGAAGTGGTCAGCCCCAGCATCGGGTTGGATGTGGTGTTCGTGCCAAACACCTGTCCGTTCCGGTACATCGTGATGTTGCTTGAAGCGTAGTCTATGGTCACTGCAAAGTGTACCCACTGGTCTAGGTAGCCCGTGAAGTAGTTCATAAAATACATGGGCAGGTAGTTGGTCCCGTTTGCGTACTGGACGACCGTGGAGTTGGATGAAGGGTAGCGGTATATCCACACGAATCCCGCGGTCCCGCCCTGGCCGGCATCGGCAAAAACCGTTCCAATCCGGGGATTGCTAAGCCCGCGCGCGTTGACCCACGCAGAGAAACTGACTGCAGTAGTGTTGAATGGTATTTGCGACGCGGTCCGGTAGTACCCGGTCGTGCCGTCGAACTGGATTGCGCTCCCGCTCTTTCCGGTCGTCCACTCAGCGAACTTCGCCTTCCCCGCAGCGTGTTGCGCAAGCACCTCGGCTGCTGAAAGGGAGCGGTTCACTATCTGCAACTCGTCAATCGACCCGTTCCAGCGTCCGAAGCCCTGGTACATTCCGATTGTAAGGTTGCCCGTGTAGTTTATCGGGAACAGGGTATCTCCGCTTGCGGTCAGCTCGCCGTTCTTGTACCAGCTCCATGTAGAATTGTTGATTACGAATGCCCAGAAGTCCCACGCCCCTATTGTAGCAGTGACTCCGCTTCCATACGTGGTTTGGTCGTATATCCGAGCCTGCATTTCGCCGGCGCTACTGACGCGGATGTTTAGCGTTCCGGTCTGGGCTTTCCAGGAGAGTATTCCTCTATAGTTGCTCCCTTCTGTGAAAGAGTCTGGTTTTGCCCAGAACATTATTGTTGAGAAGTTGCCTATGGAGTTTAGCGCGCTGCCGTTTCCAGCGTTCAAGTACGTTGTTATTCCATCAAATTCAATCGCTCCCCCACTCTTTCCGGAAGCGTTCCACTCGAGGAATTTTGCCTTCCCTTCGTTGTAGAGCGCAGTCACGTCGGCCTGCGTGAGCGTTGCGTTAATCAGCTGCACCTCGTCGATGGAGCCGTTCCAGACATTCGTTATGCCCGTGTTGTTGAATCCGCCTATCGTAGGTGCGATTATGGCGATTGCTGGAGTAAAAGACGTGCTCGCGTCGTGTCCGACCAGGATGCCGTCCTGATAGAGCCAGGTTGCGGTGGCGTTCTTGACGCCCACTATGTGGTGCCAGTTCCCGTCGTTTGTGCTAGAACCGTTGCTTGTCAGGTTGATTGACCACCCGCTCCACCCAAGTGTCGTCTTGTTCTCAACGGTCTGCCCCAGCCCGAAGTATGTTGCGCCAGAATAACGGTATAGCGTAAACGAGCGGTTGGTCAATCCGCCCGAAGGAACCACTATTTGTGTCGTCTTGGTCCACAGTGAAATGCTGACTGACGTGTAATTGCCGCCGAGAGGTTCCGGGAGCGTGACTGTGGTATTGATTCCGTTGAATGTTGCGGAAGACCCGCTTTTTCCAGTTGACCATGCGCAATTTGCGTTCGTGAATATTGTCTGGCACGTGCCGTTGTTGCCGTACGCGGAACCGTCTGCTGCTGTGCCGCCCGTGTTCTCGTCCAAGTGCCACAGCCCGATAGTTGAGCCGTATAGCCTTCCGTTGTTTGCGTATGCAGTTGCGTCCGATGCGGTCTTGTTGTCGCCCTCGTCGAACCTCCACAGGCCAAGCGTGCTGCCGTACAGCGTGCCGTTGTACCCGTATGCAGTCGCGTCGCCAACAGTTTTGTTGTCTCCTTCGTCGAAGCGCCAAAGTGCAAGCGTCGAGCCGTACAGCGTGCCGTTGTTTCCCCAGTTCGACGCGTCCGAAACAGTCGTGTTGTCGCCTTCGTCGAACCTCCACAGGCCCAGTGTCGGGCCGTAGATTGTGCCGGTGTTTCCAAAGCGCGAGTAATCCGCTGCGGTAGTGTTGTCGGTCTCGTCGAACCTCCAGAGCCCGACCGTGTTGTCGTAAACAGTTCCGTTGTTTCCATACCTGGAAACATCAACGACGTTCGTGTCGTTGTCTCCCACAAGCGGGTTGTCCTCGAAGTCCATAGCAAGCACAAGCGACGGGTCGTAAAATGATGTCGACGTTCCGTTGAATGAGAAGTTCATCGCAGAAAGCGAGCTTGATTGCACGGTCAGGTTAAGCGAGACGTTCTGGGCCACGGATTGTCCGCTTGAAGGCGAGTCGCCCGAAACGTTCACCAGGACTGCCTGCCCCCCGCACTTTCCAACAAGCGGCTTGTCCCCGGTCTGGAAGAACCCCGTGATGGACTGCTTGTCATAGCCAAAGATTACCTGCGTGAACTCGAACGGGCTTCCTGTTTGGAGAGTGTTGCACGGGTTCGCCGCGGAGAATCGAAGGTCAATGTTTGTTATCTCCGCCTGCTCGCCAGCGGCAAACACCCTGTTTTCGGAGTAGATAGTGTAGTTTACCCCGTTGTATGTGACTTTGATGCTTGTCAGCTTGATTTTTTCGTTTAGGTTGTTTGAAAGCGTGATTGAAAGCGCGTTCTCGTTGAGCACGTAAGCGATTATCCCGAACGGGGTCGCAGACTTCCAGTACGTGGTTGACTGCTGCTCCTTTAGCGTGGCTGCGCCCGAGGCCTGGTTAAGCGTGGTGACTCCCACGATTGCGACAAGAAGTACTGCGCCAAGGACGACCAGGTACTCCGTGGCGCCCTGGCCCCTGGACTTGCGTCCGTGCATCCGAAACAAAACCCCGCATTACTAACTGAAACGCGGTTTTTTAGCGTTGTCCAGCCGCGCGGGCGGGTTGCCGCCGGGCTTTTTTTGTTCAACCAAAAGTTTTACCCTGTTTTACCGCACGCATAAGGGGCGGTTTGCGGACAATCCCTGTGGTTGTTGAATTGAAGGCAAGGGTTTTCGAGGCAGTCGAACTTTCCGACGGCTCCATCCGCATAGTAATGGAGATTGAGGAAGTGGCTGCGGGCGTTGCGAAGGTTGCGGTGAACAAAGACATCGCCCACGTGACCGTCTCAACGCGCGGCCGCGTGCGCTGGGAAGGAGTCTTCCACCTGCCTTTCAAGGCGTCAAGAAAGACCGTGTCCTGCTCGCTGAAGAATTCATTCATCGAGCTGGTTGCAAGGCCCGTTGCGGTTTGCGCGTCCGAATAGGCCGCGGCATTTCACCGGAAACGGGGTCTATTTTTCCTTATATACCGCAGTCCGCACGATTTGTAAGCAACGAGGTGTTGTGCATGAAGATGGACGTTTCAGAGCTTTCGTACAGCCAGATACAGCGGATAGCCAGTTCGCTTCCGCTGGCAGTGGAGCAGATATCGATTCGCGGCAACAGGGTTTGCCTTGTGATGGCCTCGGCGGTCTGCTAAGCAGGTGACGATTACATTATGTTCTACGCAGGAAAATTCGGCAGGCTTCCTCCATTGAGTGCCGTGCTTGCGGGCGCTGCCCCCGGCAAGCCAGGGTACTCGGAGCCACGCTATTCCGGATACGATGCGGGGAAGGTGGGAATGCATATGATAGAACCAAGAGTGGATTCGCAGCCGGCGTTTTCGGCTGAGCCGCACGGCAACAAGCCCCAGTTCTCGGTCAAGGCCAAGGGCATGGAGGGCTACGTCGGGAGCGGCTGGATAAACGAGGGCAAGTACGGCAAGTACATCTCGGTCAAACTGCGGGAAAACCTCGCGCCGGGCACCACGATATACCTTTCGCCTACCAAGGACAACCCCGAAGTCCTTTGATTTTCCTTTTTCTTTTTTGATTGCTTTTTGCGTCTTTCTTTTTTTCGATTGATTTTGCGTCCTTTCTTTTTCCAATTACTTTTGTTTTCATTTTCCGCTTGATTCGTTTCATCCTTTTATACTCCATTCGCTTTCTCTTTCAATGGACTACGTCGAACTAGTGGGGCTTCTTGCAGGCCTCCTCACCACTGTGGCCGGTTTGCCCCAGCTTTTCAAGATAATCCGCACCAAAAAGACGCGCGACATCTCGCTTGCCTATTTCCTCCTCTCGGCTTCCGGCGTCGCGCTTTGGCTTGCGTACGGCCTGATGCTGAATTCGCTGCCGCTGATTGCAGCCAACGTGGCCACGCTCCTAATACTCGGCTCGATAGTACTGCTCAAGTTCAGGTACGGCTAGCAAGGTTGTCTCTGCCAGTGCCATTGAAATACTTTAGTTCCCCTTTCCTTTCTTGATGAAGCACGTCGAGGAGTTCGAAGACGAGCACGAAAGCGAGCCGGTGCAAGTGCCCGCACCCAATCCTGAGGCCAAGCCCGAAGTGAATGTGACGGAACGTTTTGAGGGCGATTCTGCCAGGGCGCTGGGCCTTCCGGAGCCGCAGGAATGCAAGCGGTGTGAGAACGGAAAGTGCGACCCGCACAAGGTCGCGCACTGCTGCGACCACGAGCTAGACTCGTTCGACGAGTTCCGGCTGTTCTTCTTCGGCGTGGTGTTCCACGAGATTTCGCACCTTGTCGCTGCCAGGATTGCGGGAATCAAGGTCGTGGCATACAAGCTTTGGCACCCCAAGGTCGCGTGGGTGCGCATCCAGCACCCGCAGAAGGCGTTCAACGACGCGTTCGTCTCGTTTGCTCCCCTGATTTTCGGCAGCGTAATCTCGTCGCTTCTTCTGATTTCGCTCTTCACCACGCAGATGTGGTATTCCGACCCGTTCGCATTCTACGTCCTGCTGTACCTTGCGGTCTCGGTTGCTGTGCACGCGCCGATAAGCAAGGTTGACGCGTATGCTGCGGCGCTTGCGCTGGGGATTTCGTATTTGCGGAGGAAGAAGTCCAAGGACGTTTTCGCCAAGCTCACGGCGATTTTAGTCTGGCCGTTCTACGCGGTTGCAGTAGCGCTTTACAAGCTCTCGCGCTTCTGGTTCAACCTGGTACAATACATTTTCCTTGCAGGCATTTTCGCAATTCTTTCGGCCTTGCTTTTCGTGCACTAAAATTAATGTACTGCTTGTAGGCGCGCAGACGCGTGCATATGCTGGGGCAACTCATCCGCGCTTGGAGTTCTTTCGCACGCGGTTCTGCATCTCGAAAAGCTCGACGATTTCGGCCACCGTGGTCGCGCTGTGGGGCGACTTGTCGCGAATCCCGACTGCGGTCATGCGCGGGAACCTCAGGGCAAGCCCGTACTCCTCGCCGTCTGGGCCAACGGTCCGTCCCGCGGAGTGCACCGGGCTTTTTGTAATCTCGTCCGCGTTGACTTCGACCACGTACTTGGGCGTCACCCATTCGTCGGGCTCCATCAATGCGTCAACCTGGCGCGGCTTTTCCTTGACAATAATCTTTGAAAGAATCTCGGAAAATTGCGTCATCTGCTCCTCGGAAAAGCCGGTGCCTACGCGGGCAATTGACTTGAACCTGTCGTCCTCGTCGTCGTAAACCGCGGTGAGCAGCCCGCCGAACCCGAGCTTGGTGCGCTTGCCTTTTCCGTAGTAGAACCCGATGATTACGACGTCAACTGTGTCCGAAAGCGCGCCCTGGTAGGACTTCTTGAGCTTTATCCAGGCGAACTTGCGTCCTCCTGCGGTGTACTGGGCGTTGAGGTCCTTTGCGATGATTCCTTCCAGCCCGCGCGCGAGCGCGTCTTCGAATATTTCCTGTAGTTTGTCCGCATCCTTGCACAGCTTGTATTCCGCAACCCCTATTTTGTCGGTCTTGGAAACAATCTCCTCGATTTTTCGGTGCCTTTCCTTGTAGGGCAGAAGCGTCATGTCCTTTCCGTCAAGGAACAGGATTTCAAAGCAGAACATCTTCAGCGGGATTTTTCTCGAAAGCTCGTCTATGCCGTGCTTGCGCCTTCGCTGCACCGTGACCTGGAACGGCAGTATCTTCCCGGTCTTGGGGTCGATGCCAACCGCCTCGCCCTCCATTATGAATTCCTTTCCCGCAATGTCGGTTCCGATGGCCTTGACCAGTTCCGGGAACATGTCCGTCATCGGCTCCTGCTTGCGCGAGTAAATCTTGACCTTGCCTGACTTGTCTTTGTGTATCTGGATGCGGAAACCGTCGTACTTTCCCTCTACTGCGCACTCGCCAAGCTTCTCAATGATTGCCTCCGGGCTTTCAAGCCTCTCGGCAAGTGCCGGCCGGATGGGGTTTCCCGGAATCGGAGTGAACGCGCGGATTTTGTCCATTCCCTGGGAAAAAAGGACCTCGGCGACCATTCCCAGGTCGGAGGAGAGGTTGAATGCGCGCTCGATGTCCGGGCGCAGGGACTTGTCGCCTGCAACCGCAAACGAGAGTGCGTCGATGATGGTTGGTTCGCCAACTCCGATGCGCATATTGTCGGTGCAAAAGCGCACTATGGTCTTTGCCTCGGCACCTGTTGACTTTGAGAGCAGCTCGCACAGTATCTTGATTTTCTTTTCCTGCGACCCCGTGCCTGTGGACGTTGCCATCTTGCTTACGGAGTCAAAGACTTTCTCCGCAGTAAGCTCCTCGCTGCCAAGCCTCGTCTGGGCCTTCTTTTCAAGCAGCGAAGCAGCGGCTTGGCCCAAGTCGCCGGCCTTGCGGTACTCGGCCTGCACCTTTGCGGTGCTTGCTCCCGCAATGCGCGCAATCGCCTGCCCGGCAATCCGGTCTCCTATGCCAACCTCAATGTCTATAAACTCTGGCGCGACCCTGCCCTGGCAGAAGTATATTGCGCGCCGGATTTGCGATGCGGGGGTCTCCAGGAAAAGCTTTGAAAGAAAATCAGTTGAGCTGAGCCGCGATGGCGTGGCCTCTATCCTGTCAAACGTCTCGCAGACTTTGGAAAAGAGCATTTTGCCAAAAAGCACCCGTATGGTTATACCACTATTTGGGGTGCGGGGCAATTAATTGGCTTTGCGCAGGGCTTGCCAGGCCCAATGTTGCAGGGGTTACTTTCTGGGTATGACTACGAAGAAAATGAGCGCTATCAGGGCAAACCCCAGGATTATTCCGACAAGCAGATAGACGTCGGAGAGGTTCTCCTCAATCAGGCTCGGCTCCACGTCAAGCGCAAGTAGTTCCTTTGTGGTGCAGTCCCGGGTGTTTTCCTTGGTGCAAATGTGAGTGGGCGTTGGAGTTGTTTCCGGTTCGGTGACGCTTATGCTGACTGGTACCGTTGCAAGTTCCGCGCCGGTCTCCTTGTCCAAAAACCGGATGTTGAGAGTTTCCGGGGATGCGGATGCCTGGGCTTGTGCGGTTATGGCCGGGTAGTACATCGCGTACGACGTGTTGAAGCTTATCTCAAGGGGCGACATTGATGCGGTGTATCCGGGCGCCTGCGAAAGTTCGGCAACGAGGTTGCACTGCGTACCGCTGCCCTTCTGCACGTATATCTGCATCGAAAGCTGGCCTGAAAGGCTTGACGGGCTGACTGCGATTGCAAGTCCGCCGCTGCTTTTCTGCGCCTCGGCAAGCCTGCACTCCGCCTGTGCGAACGCCGCGAACGCGACAACAAGCAATAGCGAAATGGCAAGGTTGCGCCGGTCCAATTGCATTTACCTCAAGTCTAAAGGGTGTTTTTTTGTTTATGAATGTTGCGCCGCCTTCTTGATTCCGAAGTAGCACAGCCCGATTCCGAACAACGCGTCAAGGATCATCGGGATTACGAGCGCGTTGGCCTGCAAATAAACCGACTGTACGTTCTTGTCGATGTAGTTGGTAAGCTGCGGGCCGTAAGCCTCAAGGTCGGTTGCGGTGATGCCGTAGGAGTCAAGCAACGCCGGGTCGCTCTTGAGCTGCGAGAGCGTGTTCTGGGACTCGGTCTTCATTATGCCTGCCACGCTCGTGTATGTGATGTAGCTGTTGGCCTGGAAAACCAGGGCTGAAAGGCACGCGACCCCCAAAAGGAGCAGCGTGATTCCAAAAAGCTGGCCCGTGTTCATCAAGTTCACCTTTTTTCCTTTGCGCGTATGCCTGCCTTGTACCCTGCGATGCGGGACACCTGGGCGGCAATCTCGGAAAACACGCGCCTTATTGCAAGGTTGCGCTCGCGCGCGGAAGCCTGCGCGAAAAGGTTGCCGCTTGCAAGCCGCGCTGTTGCGCGTGCGTCAAACAGCCTGCTCTTGCCGTGCTGGGAGTGCCTCATGCGCAGCTCAAGGGAGCGCACGTCGGTCTCGCGCCGTATCTTTTCAAGGAACGCGTTGCATTCCTCGCGCACGGACTCGACAAACACCTTCTCTTCCTTGTTGAAGCCTGAAATAATCACGTCTTCTGACTTGGGGGCGGTTTCGTTCATAGTTCATTACCTCCTAAAAACCAGATATTAATTACTCGCTATGGGATTAAAAACCCGGTCAGGCGGCCATCGCCTTGAGCACTGTTGGCAGCGCCAGGTTGACCAGTATGAGAAGCAGCGCCACCACGCTTGCGGCAAGCGAAAGCTTGGCCGCAACAGGCAGGCCCCTCTTCTTTCCCAGCATCCTTGCAAGGCCGTCGTTGAGCTCCTCCGAGACGATGCGGGCGCCGTCGGTGACAAACAGCGGCACCAGGTTGATTGCGCCGATTGCCACGTTTATGTACGCAGTTGACGCAAGCACCGTCATTATGAACCCGATTATTGCGAACACCAGCTCGTTTCCTGCAGTTGCCGCAGGCAGCACCGAGATGCCGAGCTTGTTCTTGCTCCCCACCGTGACCGTCTTGTCGCCGTTCTGGGTGGAAAGCATCATCGTGTCTCCCTGCTTCTTGTCCGAGATTGCGGATGCAAGCCCGGAGATTCCAACGACCCGCTCGCCGTCAACTGCGGTAATGAGGTCGCCTGCGGCAAGCTGGCTTGAGCCGGGGTATGCCGTGGCGTTGACCGTAAGCACCTTCACAGCCGACATGTCCGAGTAAACAGGGCCCGCAACAGTTGCAAAGCCCAGCGAAAGGATTGTGAACCCGATGAACGCAAGGAGGTTGGCCGCAGGCCCTGCTGCGAGGATGCGCCTCTTCTTTTCAAGTGTGATGTACTTGAACTTCTCCTCGTCCGGCTCGACGAACGCGCCAACTGGCAGGAAGCCCCACAGGATTGTCCCCGAGCCTATCACGCGGAGCTTTTCGACCCTGCAGAGGATGCCGTGCGCGAACTCGTGGATGACCGCGGCTATAATCAGGCCGAACACCCATTCCCAGGGCACGGTCACTCCCACTATGAGCAGCTGCGCGCCAGCAGGCGCGTTGGGCACTGTGAATATGTTCAGCGCGCTGATTGCAAGAAGCACTACTGACTGCAGCGCAAGGCCTCCGGCCAGGCCGCTTGCAAGCAGCACCAAGAAGCGTGGGTCTGAAAGCAGGTCTGTTTTTCCTGAAAACGACCCCGCTGCAAGAAGGACCGAGAATGCAAGCGATAGCAGGATTGTAACCGCAAGCTTCCTGCGCTCGCCTTTCTTTCCAAACGTAATCAGGGAGTAAATCACGCCGTAGCCTATTCCCGCGCCTGCGTCGGCGACAAGGCGCGCGAAGTTGGGGTGCTTGGCTGCGAACCCGTCCATTGCCTTGAGCCCCCAGCCGCCGCGTATGATGTTTACTCCCAGGTACGGCTTCCAGCCGTATATGTCGGCAAGGAGCTTTCCTCCGATTGCAAGGGTGGTCACTGCCAGCACCACTTTCCACAGGTCGGGGATGCCCGAAGTCACTATTGCAAAGAATATCGCAGCATCCGCAAGGTATACTGCGGCTGAAAGCATGGTCTTTTTGTTCATGAGTATCACTGTCCGGAATAGCTGTTAGGTGCGCCGGCATTTTAGGCCTTTAGTTTTCAGGCGGAAATTGCCGTGTGCGCAAGCACCGCCTATTTCTTCTTTATCTCTACAAGGTCGGCAAGCGTCAGCCCGCGGCCGGATGACTGGCCTGCGCTGGAAAACGACTTGGGCTGGCTGCGTTCCTCGTCCCCGTTCCTTGGCCCCAAAAGCGAAATGCCAAGTTCCTTCTCAAGCTTCTTGGCAACGGCCTCGTTGGGCTTGAGGTGCTCGTTCTCGATTCGCTCGAGCACGTTTTCAAGTATGAACAGCTTTCGCGCAAGCTCCTGCCGAGTAAGCCCCGCGCGTTCGCGCGCCTGCCGGACAATCCTGCCGTAGCCTTCCGCCACCTCAAGCTCCACCATGGGCCTGGGTGCGTTGGGCCTCCTTATCGTTGGCGCGGAAAGCTCGCGGCCGTATGACACGCATCGCGCACAGACCGAGAGCGTGGCGCCCTCCACTATTGCCTTTGTAGTTGCCGGCCTTCCGCAAATGTCACAGTCTGCCATAAGCTTGTCTCCCCTGTATGGAGATATTTTAACCTTCAGTGATTAAATCCTCTTTGTTCCCAAGTCAGGACCGGTGTTTCAATGGGCGTAAAGATAGATGGCATCCTAATCAAGCACGAGTGTCCGCTTGAGGAAATCAAGGGCACCGTTGCAGTCGATGCCTTCAACGTGCTTTACCAGTTCCTCACCACCATAAGGCAGCGCGACGGCACTCCCCTTATGGATGCCGAGGGCCGCATAACCTCCCACCTTTCAGGATTGTTCTACCGCACCTGCAACCTTTTGGAGCGCGGAATCAAGCCAATCTACGTATTCGACGGCAAGCCGAGCCTGCTCAAGGAAAACACCATAATGGAAAGAAGCGAGAAAAAGCAGGATGCGCTTGAGAAGTTCCGCAAGGCGCAGAAGGAAGGCGACGAGGATGGCATGCGCACCTACTCCGCGCAGTCCGTCCGGCTTGAGGGGCACATGATTGCCGAGTCCAAGGAGCTGCTTGGGATGATGGGCGTTCCCTGGATTCAGGCAAACACCGAAGCAGAGGCGCAGTGCGCGCACATGTCCAGCAAGGGGATCACCGACGCAGCAGCCTCCCAGGACTTCGACTCGATGATTTTTGGCGCGAACATACTCATACGCAACCTCGCAATATCCGGCCGCAGGAAGCTGCCGCGAAAGAACGAGACTGTTGAGGTTCTTCCTGAAAAGTACTACCTTGCAGAGTGCCTGGATGCGCTCAAGATTACCCGGCAGCAGCTGGTCTGGGTCGCTCTTCTTTGCGGCACCGACTTTGACAAGGGAGTCTACGGCATCGGCGCAAAGAAGGGCCTCAAGCTGGTGCAGCAGCACGATTCGTTCGAGGACATCCTCAAGGCAGCAGAGGCAGACATTCCCCGGTGGAAGGAAATCGAGGACATATTCCTGCACCCCGACGTGTTCGACCCGCCTGCGGAGTCAATCCAATTCGTCGCCCCAAAAGTGGATGAGTTGATGGACTACATGTGCGAGCAGCGCGGGTTTTCGCAGGAGCGCGTGCAGTCCGCCCTGAGCAGGGGCTACAAGGTCCCGGAAGATTCCAACCAGAGTTCGCTTTCAAAGTGGATTTGATTGGCCTTGGCAAAACGCCGGAAGCCAACTGCCTGTATCCTTACATTCCCACGAGCTTGCGCAACTCGTCCTTCTTGTCGGTCTTTTCCCATGTGAAGTCCGGGTCGTTGCGTCCGAAGTGGCCGTATGCGGCGGTCTTTTTGTAAATCGGCCTCTTGAGCGCAAGGCGCTCGATGATTTTTGCAGGCCTAAAGTCAAATGTTTTGCGAACTGCCTCGGCAATCTTTTCAGCAGGAACCGTCTCGGTCCCGAACGTCTCCACCCTTATCGACACCGGCTGTGCCACTCCTATTGAATACGCGACTTGTATCTCGCACTTTTTGGCAAGCCCTGCTGCGACTATGTTCTTTGCAACGTAGCGCGCCATGTACGCGCCCGACCTGTCCACCTTTGACGGGTCCTTTCCTGAGAACGCGCCTCCGCCGTGCCTTCCCATCGAGCCGTAGGTGTCCACCATTATTTTGCGTCCAGTAAGCCCGGTATCCGCCTCGGGGCCGCCCTTTTCAAAAACCCCGGTGGCGTTGACGAAGAACTTCGTCTTGGAGTCGACGTATTTTCCGCAGGCTGGCCGGATCACCTTCCCTATGACGTCCTTCCTTATCCTTGCGTTCGAAACTTCGGGGTTGTGCTGGACTGCAATCACCACCGCGTCGATGCGCTTGGGCCTGCCGTCCTCGTACTCGACTGTGACTTGCGACTTTCCGTCGGGCCGCACCCACTTGAGGATTCCCTTCTTGCGCACCTCGGCAAGCCGGAAAGTCAGCTTGTGCGCAAGCGTAATCGGAAGCGGCATCAGTTCGGGGGTCTCGTCGCAGGCAAAACCGAACATCATCCCCTGGTCGCCTGCGCCCTGCTCGTGGCTTTTTGAGGAGTCCACTCCTACTGCGATGTTCTTGCTCTGCTCGTGTATGGCGACCAGCACCCCGCAGTCGTTGTTGTCCAGCCCGTATTCGGGGTTGGTGTAGCCGATTTCCCTGAGGGTCCTGCGCACCACGCCCTGCACGTCGCAGTATCCCTTGGTGGTGACCTCGCCTGCCACCATCATCGTGCCGGTCGTGGTCAGGCACTCCACTGCCGCCCTGCTTTCGGGGTCCTGCCGCAAAAGGTCGTCAAGGATTGCGTCCGAGACCTGGTCGCATATCTTGTCCGGGTGGCCTTCGGTGACCGACTCGGATGAAAAAAGTGTCCTGCCCTTCATCTGTTCCAAAATACTCACCTTGAATGAACTTGGCGCATTATTCTTACGTTCAGTTTAGAATAAATATCCCCTAATATTATTCCTTATGGAATAATTGTTTCCTGCGGCCCGGGGTTGTCCAAGGCTGTTGGCGCAACGGGACCGAAGCTAAACCAATTTAATATTTGGGAGCACCAACTTTCTTTCCCGGATTTTAGCGGCACACCGCACGCTTATGTTAAATGGGCTCGTAGCTTAGCCTGGTTGGAGCGCTTGACTGATAATCAAGTGGTCGTCGGTTCAAATCCGACCGGGCCCATTTTTTTCTTTTCATACCTGCATTTGGCCTGTGCCTGCCATTTTTTACTCCCCTTTCCCTGATTATGTTGATTTGATTATGATTGACGCGCACTGCCACATCGACACTGCGGACTTCGACTCCGACCGCGACGAAGTCGTCGCCCGAGCCAAGGCCTCCGGCATAAACGCGATAATCAACGCGGGCAACAACCACCCCGACAACGAGCGCGTGCTTGCGCTCTCGCAAAAGTACGGCTCAGACTACTACAAGGCGGTGATTTGCCTCAGCCCGCACCACGCCACCGAGCAGTCCGACGAGCAGCTTGAGGCCGAGTTGCGCTTCATAGAATCCAACAAGACCAAGCTAGTGGGAATCGGCGAGACCGGCCTTGACCGCCACCACTACAAGAAAGTGGAGGAATGGGCGAAGCAGGAGCGGTTCTACCGTGCGTTCCTGCAGCTTGCCGAGTCAATAGACCTTCCTGTTGTGGTGCACTCGCGGGATGCGGAGGAGATGTGCATCCGCGTCGCACAGGAATACAACTGCCGCGTGATGCTCCACTGCTTCCTAAACCCCAAGGCGATTGACCTGGCGCTTTCCACGCCCTTCGCAATCTCGGTTCCCACGCTCAAAAGCAAGGCCGTTGACAAGATAATCAAGAAAACTCCCCTGGAGCGCATCTTCTGCGAAACCGACGCCCCCTGGCTTTGGCAGGGCGGCAGGAACGAGCCTGCCAACGTAAAAGCGGCCTACGAGCGCGTGGCAAAGATTAAAAGCGTGGAACTGGAAAGAGTGGTTGGGACAGTTGACGATAACGTCGCCTCTTTTTTCGGCTTCAAGCCAATTGTCTATAGGACATCCAGATGGCAAGACCGATCG
>Ga0074198_1000723_pt1 | contig 29366 bp, 23 predicted proteins | sample EPASupsiteSAE323_FD_64527 | JGI IMG/M metagenome (GOLD analysis project Ga0074198, IMG submission 64527) | Bioremediated contaminated groundwater from EPA Superfund site, New Mexico - Sample SAE3-23 | ecosystem: Environmental > Aquatic > Deep subsurface > Groundwater > Contaminated ...
TGAATATTAGAAAAGAGTAATATAATAATTGAATTGGCTGTAGTGAAGGACGAGCGAAAAGATATTTTTATTTACCGATGCGGCATTGCCGGATGAAGCCAGATAAGACTTAAAAAAACAGCCGGGCTGGTTTTTAATTTGATGATGAATTTGCATGGTTACCTCCGATAGACCTTTTTAGAAAACTGAAATAAGACTATCACATATCGATAATGTTGTCAAGTACAAATCTCTCTCGATTCATATATTAAAATGGTTATATACTTTTAACAAAGCTTTATATTCCAGAAATTTTTTCCCGCAAATTATTTATCTCACGGAAAAGATCGGTCCGTTTAAATCGATATGCGCCAATCTCTGGTTGAAATATATCAATTATAACGGCATTAACGAAACGTCTAAATTCTGGCAGCGCAATTATTACCAACACATAATTCGTGACGATGATGAATTGAACCGTATAAGGGAATACATCGCCAATAATCCAGCGAATTGGATAACGGATGAAAACAATCCCGATGTGTTAAAAATAAGGTTAAAACTTTAAAATCACCCATACAAAATAGGAAGGAACCCGTTATAATTGTAATAAAAAAAACGCCGCGCTGATGTGCACGGCGGAACATTTGTTTTTTTGTGTTTTAAGGATTTTTAAATGATCTTTGTAGGGGCACGGCGCGCCGTGCCCCTACTATCAGACATTTCATTTTAATTTTTCAAGTAATGTTTTATTACATTTAAATGTCTTTTATACATTCTGATTTTGTAACTTATATTTTCGCCGTCGTTATCTTCGCTTAATACGTTTGAATAACCTTTAATAAAGCTTATTAATTTGCCGTCGGCGATAGGCACGTCCAGCTCATATTCGCCGATAAAACCGGCGAACTGTTTTTCGATCGCTTCGTAGAGTTCTTTGAAATTAAATTTATTTTTCGCTGAAATTTTAACGAAAGGCGTTTCGTTTAATTTTGATACGTCGACATGCTCGCCGCAATCGATCTTGTTTAAAACTATTATTGATTTTTTTTCGGAGCAGTCTATCTCCGAAAGGACTATATTTACAGCCTCCAGCTGAGAGAGACAATCGGAGTTCGAAGCGTCTACGACGTGAAGCAAAAGGTCGGCATGCGTGGTTTCTTCAAGAGTCGCCCTGAACGACATTACAAGCTTATGCGGCAGCTTATTTATAAATCCTACCGTATCGGTGATTAAAACTTCAAGCGCCGAACCCGGGAGCTTGATTTTTTTCGTCGTCGTGTCCAGGGTCGAAAAAAGCTGGTTTTTAGCGAGAATGTCGCAGCTGGCCAGCGAATTTAAAAGGGTTGATTTTCCGGCGTTCGTATAGCCTACAAGGCATATTTGAGGATATGGGAATTCGCTTCTCATACGCCTGTGCAGCGAGCGATGCGCTTTTAAAGTTTCTAAATCCTGTTTTACTTTAGAAATTCTTGTCCTGATTTTGCGACGGTCGACTTCGAGCTTCGTTTCTCCGGGACCGCGCGTTCCGATGCCGCCTCCGAGCCTGCTCATCATCTTTCCAAACCCGATTAAGCGCGGAAGAAGGTATTCGAGCTGCGCCAGTTCCACTTCGAGCATGCCTTCCTGAGTTCTCGCGCGCATGGCGAAGATGTGTAAAATCAGCTGGGTGCGGTCTATTACGGCTAAATTTTCGAAAGCTTCTTCGAGGTTTCTGTATTGAACTCCGGATAGTTCTTCGTCGAATATTATAAGATCAGGAGGCTCGTCCGGAAATTCATTTTTAATATACTCGTTGATTTCCGTTATTTTACCGCTGCCGATAAAAGTTCGAGGGTTTATTTTCGAAAGATTAACGATAAAGCGTCCGCAAACTTCAGCTCCGGCTGTTTTGGCCAGAAGCGCAAGTTCGTCTAACGAAGTGTTCGCTTCGTAGACGCTGTGATACTTTAAGGTTTTTTCGACCCGCGTAGAAGAAATTGAAACGCCTATTATTATTGCTTTTTGCTTGTTAGTGAGAATAAATTATCATCCTTTTTTTACAAATTTATTATGAAATGAATTCGAATCTGGCTGTAAAGTGCCTGAGAACTTTCGGTTCATAGGTAAAACGCATGCCGCGTATTTTATCTTTCATCGCTTTTACGCGCATAAACGCTTCGGCGACAAAATCCATATGCGATAGCGTATAAGTTCTTCTGGGTATCGCAAGCCTTACTAATTCGAGTTCAGGATATCTGTTTTCCCCGGTTACCGGGTCGCGGTCGGCCAATACCGTTCCTACCTCGACATTCCTGACTCCGCCTTCGATGTAAAGTTCGACAACGAGGGCCTGAGCTGGAAAATGTTCCTGCGGTATGTGCGGCAGGAATTCTTTGGCGTTGACGTAAACCGCGTGCCCGCCTATGGGCCATATAATAGGAATTCCGGCGTTACGAAGTTTTTTGCCTAAATATTCGGTCTGGTATATGCGGCTTTTGAGATAATCGTATTCGATGCCGTCATATAATCCCTGAGCTATGGCTGCCAGATCGCGCCCCGAAAGGCCGCCGTAGGTTACGAAGCCTTCGTAAATAACGCAGAACTGCGTGCATTGTTGATATAATTCGGGGCTGTTTAGCGCTATAAATCCGCCTATATTTACTATGGCGTCTTTTTTGCATGACATGGTGGCGCCGTCGGCGTATGAAAACATTTCATGAACGATTTGCTGGATCGGAACGTTTTTATATGCGTCCTCGCGCGTCCTTATGAAATATGCGTTTTCGGCGAAACGGGCTGCGTCGAAGAAGAGAGGAATATTATATTTTCTTAATACTTCTCTTGTTTTTTTGATGTTTTCCATCGAAACGGGTTGTCCGCCGCCGCTGTTGCATGTAATGGTTATAATGACCGCTGGAATTTTTTCCTGACCGTATTGCTTGATTAATTGTTCGAGTTTTTCGGTATCTATGTTTCCTTTAAAAGGATAATCGGAGTTAGTGTCAAACGCTTCTTTAGTTACGCAGTCTACGGCGTGACCGCCCCTTACTTCTATATGCGCTTTCGTGGTATCAAAAAACATGTTGCCGATTAAGACGTCGCCTTTTTTTATTAAAGCCGAAAATAAAACGTTTTCAGCTCCGCGTCCCTGATGCGTAGGAAGGACGTATTTAAAACCCATGATGTCGCTGATAGCTTCCTGTAATTTAACGAATGAGGAAGATCCGGCGTAAGATTCGTCGCCTTTTAACATTTCCGACCATTGAACATCCGACATGGCTCCGGTGCCTGAATCGGTCAATAAATCTATATAAACATCGCGCGATTTTAAATTGAAAACATTATAACCCGCTTCACGTATAAGTTTTTCACGTTCAGCCCTTGTTATTTTTCTTATTTTTTCGACCATTTTAATTTTATATGGTTCGGCAAAAACTTCATTTTCAATCATTTACAAACCCACCCCTTATATATTTTAATAGGCATATTTTAACATAGCTGGCAATCATTTTCAAGTATGATTCCCTGATTTTCATATAAATTACCGGCGATTGCGCCGGTTATTAAATTTCGGCGATTTTTTCGAGGTCTTCTTCGAATAGCAACTTATCTGCGTTAAGAAGGATTTTCACTTTGTCGCCGACTTTTCCCATGCCCTGAATATAACGGCTTCCGGTTCCTTTATTTACTCTCGGCGGAGCTTCTATGTTCTGTTTCGGAATATCGAGAACTTCGGAAACCTGATCTACTATAAGGCCCACGAGCTGTTCGTTGACGTTAATCACTATAATGCAGGTGCGGTCGTCGTATTTTCGTTCTTCCATTAAAAAACGAAGCCTGACGTCCATAACGGGGATAACTTTTCCGCGAAGATTTATCACGCCTTTTATATATGGGGGTAAATCGGGGACCGTGGTAATATTTTGAATTCCGATAATTTCTATTACATGCTTAATGTCTATTCCGTATTCTTCGGCGTTTAAAATAAAGGTCAAGTATTTATCTTCTTGCGCATCTTCAAACTCATCCTCGAACTCATCTTCCATCATATTTCTCATTTTTTCTTTTTCAGCATCGCTCATTTTTATCCTCCTTAATGTAAAAAAAATTAAAATTTTAAAAAATTATGCTTTTTATTAAGCGATATTATATCTTTATTTTTAATAAAATACAAATCAATAAAAAAAATTTTTAGGTTTTGAAATTTGACAATGTGGAAGCTTTTTTAATATAATATGCGAAATCTTTCATATTAAGGCGGCTTTAATGAATTCGACCATAGATTATTACGATAAAAATTCCGAAAAATATTTTGAAACGACTAAAAATACAGTTATAAGAAAGGACATAGAAGACTTTTTAGAGCATATTAAAAATCGTAAAGAGTTAATAATAGATCTTGGATGCGGTTCGGCGAACAGCCTTAAATATATGCTCGATAAAGCTTATAATGCCATAGGCGTAGATTATTCGAAAGAGCTTATAAAATTGGCGAAAAAATATTGCACCGCCGGTATCTATTATAAAAATATCGAGGATGCCGACGATATAAATTTTTTTATAGAGGAAAAAAAAGCGTTGCATTTATTTGCCAGTGCGTCTTTATTGCATTTAAAAAAGAAGAGTTTTGAAAATTTTATCGATAAAATCAGCTTTGGCGGAGTTTTCTTTTTTTCACTTAAAGAAGGTTCCGGCGAATCTTACGATGAAAATGGCCGTTTTTTTTCGTATTATAACCGCGGCGAAGTCGAAGCTTTTTTAAAAAAACGTTTCGATATAATTAAATTTACGAAAAATCATGATATTATGGGAAGAAATAACGATTGGATAAGCTGGATCGTAAAGTTAACGAAATGAAAAAAAATAATCAAAATAATGAAAACCCGCCAATTTTTATAAATCTTACTTATTACCCGATTTTTTCACTTGGGCCCGGAACCCGTGTTGGGATATGGTTTCAGGGATGCAGCATAAGATGCGAAAAATGCATAGCGCCATATAGCTGGGAATTAAAAGATGAATATAAAATCAGCGTAAAATCGATTATAAGAAAAATTTTAAAGTTTAAAAAAAACGGATGCGATTCTATGACTATTTCCGGCGGCGAACCTTTCGATCAGCCGGCGGCGCTTTGTAAGCTCGTAAGTTCACTTAAAATTAACGGTTTTAATGATATACTCGTATATAGCGGATATCGCTTCGATTATCTAAAATCGCACCATTCAGAAATATTAAAAAATATTGATGTGCTAATAGACGGTCCGTTCGTTTATGGCATGGAATCTTCATATAATTATAAAGGCTCCGAAAATCAGAATATTATATTTTTAAACGATGACGCGCGCATAAAAGAAAAATACGCCGGATATTGTCTTGATAAAAAAGAAAATCGCGATTTGCAGGTGATCGGAGTCGATGAAAAAGTATATGTAATAGGGATACCGCGTCAAAGCGATACCGATATAATTAAGGCTGGCGGAATAAAATAAGCTCTATAAATTTGAAATGATCGTTATTATTTTGTATAATTAGATTAAGAGTATTAAAATAACATGAAAGGAGGAGTGTCCTATGAATAATAATAACGATCAAAATTCCACAATGCCAACGCCTGAAAACCTCAACGAAAAAAATTTTCGATCGGGTTTCGCTATCAGCGAAAAGAAATTAAACGAATGCGATTCAGTTCAAGATGGCGATAGCAACGATTTTATCGCCGATGTAAAAAACTGGTTTTTTAAAAACAATCCTTTTTATCTGTTAAGCGTTTTCTTCATGTTTTGGGGCTTATATCTTGTCAGCGTCGATACTGCCAGCGGCAGAGGTCCCGAATCACTTAAAAGCATAATCACATTTTATGCCGTTCAAAACGTTTACGAAATAATAATGATAGTAATGGCCGTATATCTTTTACATAACCGCATCAATCAGCCTCATGGAAGGCTTTTGTTTTTTTTCACGCTTATATTTTTATGCGATGCGACTATGTATCAATCGGCGATTAGCAGCACGTGCGATCTTAAAACCATATGGGTCGGCGCCGCCGTTTCATCGGTTTATTTTATTATGGCGGCGGTCAAATTATCTTTGTTAATCCATTTCTTAAGAATAACGGTTCATTACGCTCCGTTGTTTTATTCCCTTTTTTCTTTCGCCATGATATATTTTACGCCGCAGGCTATTAATTACATGATTCTTACTAAAAATAATGCCGGCGTTTTCGCTTCATATCAATTTCAATGTAACGTCTGGTGGATATTTTACTTTATAATGTCAGTGGCCGCCCTGTCTCAACTGCCTGTAATATTGTCAGGCTGGAATAAAAGCCGCGAAGATTTTTTGGAAAACCGCGAAAATAAATATTTTGGGGCTTCGGAGTTATTATTTTATAAAATAATCGTCGTCATTCCTTTTATAGCCGTAGCCGTCCAGATGTTTTTAAACGCGGCCCAGGACTTAAAATCAATAGATCCCGGCTTTAAAAACTACTGTTACTGTTTCGTCCCTTATATCTTTTTATCGGCCTTTTTGATACAGTCGGTTTATAAAAAAACCATCGTTGAATTTTTTCCATCGTTGAACATTTACGATTTTTTTGTTACAATCGCCGTTTTTTCTTTTGCGGTAATAACAAAGCCGCTTGATATTTCAATGTTTGGCGATACGGCTTTTTATCCGCATAGAATAAATTTAGCGATTATATTCGCTTCTAACATATTATTCATAATTACCCGAAAAAATTATCTCAGCCTTTCTTTCTTAATTTTCGCCTTTTTAAGTTACACTAGAACCTATTCCTATGTAGTGGCGGAGTATTTTTATTCGTCTTATATTATGAGGGCGATCACTTTTATAATAGCGTCATTTGTTATGCTTGGCGCCGGTTTCGCAATAAGCGTCCACCGTCCTGCAAAATCGGTCAATACGAGCAATATTAGCGATGAAAACATAAAAGCGTAAACTTAATTTAAAGTTAAAGTGTAGCCGGGTCGGAAAAATTTCCGCCCGGCTATAATATTATGAAAATGGAATATATTATGAATGACAGCAAACTATTTCCAATAACCGCTGATACAATCGATTTTATTATAAGCGGCGAAAACGTCGTATCGTCGGTTTTATTTTTTAAGCCTTATGGCGATGACAATATAAAAATTTGTTATGGACGCTCTAAAAATAATGAAATTAACTCTCTTATAACGGTAGGCGAAATTCCTATATTGAAATGGAAAACATTAAAAAATTTCAGTTCTTATTGCGCCGGGTATGGAATGCAATATGCCGGCGAAAAAATTTTAAAAACGATAAATGATCTTAATATTTATTCGGAGCTTGATATCAAAGAAGCCTTTATAGCCGCCGCTCCGCTTCTTAACCATCTTGCGGGCGGTTTTTATATGTTATCTTTTATAGAACACTATCCAGTAGATATTTCAGGTGATTTTTTCTGGAGCATTTCAAATCGTGAAAAAAAATATCGATTCAATTACGTTCAAACATCAGGCAAGGCATTTCCAGCATATCTGGTTCCGAGCGTTCCGGCTTTTAATTACGAATTAAAAACAAACGAGCAGAAAAAACACGCTGTTGATGTTTCGAGCGTTCCAGTAGTATATTATTTTGACGATTTTATGAGCGTTATAATCAAAGGGCATGAACAAGCCGCTGCCGCTTATTTTAATAACGAAAAAATAAGGTGTCTGACTATAATTCCGTGTTCGGGATACGCGCATGATTCTAAAAACGTCACATCTTTATTTTTCGCTTCGAATCAAATAGACGCTTCAATAGCCGATAATGAATTGCTTTCTGAAATGATAAAACATAAAAACGATAAAATAATAAATTTTGATACGCTTGAACTTCATATTAATAAAAGGTGCGAGAAGTGGAATAAAAGATGTCCTATTTTAGACGATGCAGCCCTTTCCCGCAATAGTTATCCTTCGTTAAAAACGATCGAAGGCATAGCTATATTAAAAGATATATCCGATTTAAGAATTGAATCTTTATTAAATATGGCGTCGCCCGATTATAAATTGCTTGAAATATTGTTCGGCACTTTAATTGGTTTAAACGATAAAAGATCTTATAATCTGGCTATGAAGCTAGCCGCAAGCGATTTATATATCGGTTTATGGCCGCAAGCATATTCGCATTTAGCTAATTTTAAGAATAAAGAAGTCGAAGATCTGTTTATAAACTATCTTATTAACGATACCGCCGGTTTTAGCGATATTAAAACGATAGTGGATAATTATTTTGAAGCTCAATAAAAATAAGCGGCAGACTCTTTTGTGCCTGCCGCCTTTTTAGAATTAAAAGTATATTTTATTTTAATGGCATATTAATTATTTTGTAAGTTTATTTCCGCCGCCTATAGCTTTTTTAGCTGGTTTTACCTGCGCTTTAACTATATGTGAACCGCCTTCTGCGGCGGCCTGCGGATGGGTTGTTTGCTGAGCGGCGGCGTTCTGCGCCTTTAGCTTGTCGATGTTGCCTATATTGAATTGTTCGACTATTACTTTTAACGAATCGGCCGATGCCGACAGCTCTTCAGCTGACGCAGCCATTTCTTCGGATGCTCCTGCGTTTTCTTCGGTTATAGCGGCTACGTTTTCGACGGCTTTTGCCACTTCATTTGCCGTAGCGCCCTGCTGTTCAGTAGCGGCTGAGATTTGTTCGATGGCGCCTGCGGTTTTTTCTACGCTTGAAAGTATTTTTTTAAGAGCTTCGCCGGCTTGTTCGGATAATTTTGAGCCGTCGGTTACGCGGGTCGTAGATTCTTTAATGAGGCTGGTGATTTCTTTAGCGGCTGTCGAGGAACGTTCAGCGAGTTTTCTTACTTCATCGGCGACTACAGCGAAACCCATTCCGTGCTCTCCGGCGCGAGCGGCTTCTATAGCGGCGTTTAAAGCTAAAAGATTGGTCTGATCTGCAATGTCGCTTATTACGCTTATTATTTCAGAAATTTGTTCGCTTGAACGGTTGATTAATTTCATGGCTTCTATGGAATTATTTACCGACATTCCGCCGTCTCCGGCTTCTTTTCTGGTTTCTTCCGCCATCTGATTGGTTTGCTGAGCTGAATTTGCAACATCGTTGGTCGATTTAGTGAGTTCGGCTATCGAAGCTGAAATTTCTTCGACCGTGGATGCCTGGTTCTGAGCTCCCTGTGAAACGCTCTGAGCGTTTGATGATATTTCATTCGAAGCTATGGCTAACTGTTCCGATGCTTCACGTACCTGGGCTATTACATTTCTTAAATTGTTCGACATATTATTGAACGCATCGGCGAGGTCTTTTAATTCGTCTCCGGTTGAAACCTGAACGTTTTTAGTAAGATCGCCTTCAGCTATAGCCTGTGAAACTTCAACGACTTTTATAAGGTTGGAAGCGATAATTTGCGATATCCACAAGCCGAGTATTAAAGCAATAATAACTCCGGCGATTATAAGGCCGGTCATCAAATTGTTCGATTGATTTGCAAGGGCTGTATTATCATCGGCGGTTTGCTTCGCATAATCGGTTTTAGCTTTTATAAGATTATCGATGCATTCTCCGAACTCTCCGACATATTTAGTGCCTTCGCCGAAGAAATATTCGTTAGCTTCTTTGGCTTTGCCCTGCTTTACTAATTCAACGACTTTACTTACAACGTCATTATACCCGCTGAAAGCTTTAATATATGCGTCGAATTGTTCACGCCCTCTTTGAGTTAATAATGTCGTTTTAAATGAAGAGTTTATCTGAGCGGTTTCTTTTATTAACCCTTCGGTAAGTTTTAAGTTACTTTCGAATTTATCTTTATTGTCCGCGAAATTTATGATATCGCGAGTGGTGACTCTTACTTTCTGAAAATTAGTTGAAATATCGATTAATTGTGCAACAGGTATTGTTATTTTTTCGTATAATTTTGTATCCGCTGCGTTTATCGCGTCGATGTTTCTCATTCCGACATATCCTATAATTGCCGCGATAGCCACTACAAATATGAACCCTGTCATTAATTTAGTTCTAATTTTAAGCGATAAGAAAAAATTCATATAATCATCTCCTGAGTTAATTTATTTGAATTTAATGACTGAAAAAATTATGCAGCCTCATCGATTGCTGAATGCTCGTCTGAAGAAAGCATTTTATCGATGTCTAAATAGAGTAGAAGCCTTTTACTGCCAAGCTTTCCTACTCCTTTTATAAAATCGGCCGCAACATTTGATGAAATAAAGGGCGGCGGAGGTTCTATCTGTTCCTCGGATAGTCTTATTACTTCTGAAACCGAATCGACTATTATACCCATGACTCTTGATAAAACCGATACGACAACGATTCTTGTATCGTTGTTTTTGTCGGCCAGAGGGAGGCCGAACCTTTTTCTTAAATCGATGATAGGAATGACATTTCCGCGAAGATTAATTATTCCTTCGATAAAATCAGGCATCTGCGGCACTTTTGTTATTTCTTGAATCCTTATTATTTCCTGGACTTTCATTATGCTGATACCGAATTCTTCGTTCGAAACTTTAAACCCGACAAGCTGGAGGTTTTTAATTCCTTTAATTTCGGACATGATCGTACTCCTTTTTTAATTTAAAGTTCGATTTTGAAAAAATACTAAATACTAACATATGTTATAAGCGTAACACAAAAAAATATAAAAATGTAATTCTCATTTTTTATTTTTAAGGATTGTGAAAAAAAAATAAGTTAATGAATATGGAATTTTCGATGAACAAAATTATTAAAAGATTTAATAGCAGAAAATTAAACTATTAATTCATTCTAACATATTTTGTTAAAAAGTCAATATTTTTTGCAATATTTTAAAATATGCGGATATCATATTTAATTTTTTTTCTTTGAGATTATATCTATAATAGAAGTTTCAAATTGGAATACGTCCACCAATTTACTGAAAAAACCGTCAAATCCATAATTTATATATTTTTTTTCATTTGTTTCGTCGTCGTTTGAGCTAAACGCTATTATAGGAGTCTGCTGGTCGAAGCCGCGAATTATTTTTGTGGCTTCAATCCCGTTCATTATTGGCATTTCTATGTCCATGATTATAGCGTCAAAATTTTCCTGTTTTACTTTTTCAATAGCTTTAATTCCATTTTCCGCGGTTGTGACGTCGTGGCCATGAGACTCGAATGCCGTAGAAAAAAGTATTGTATTTAATTCGCTATCGTCAACAAGAAGCAATTTGTAAGTTTTTTTTAATTCGTCGTTTGAAGATTGCATAAAGCTCACTTCCTTAATATAGCACTTAACTATAAAATAATATTTATTTGCAATAAAAAATCCGCTTTAATTGCGGAATTGTTTATAAAGATTTTCCATTTTTTTCAAAAAACACATATCATTATTTTTAAAATTGCTTGAGTGATTTATTAATTTTTTTAAATATAATTAATGATATGATCTTATTATACGAAATTTTATATCAAAAGTAAAGGCCTACAGTTCACAGTTTCAAGAATTTTATAAAATTTAAAGTTCAAAAACTACTATAGATTCAAACAAATAAGCGGTTTGATATAAAAAAACATGGACTGGAAATTATTTCAGCCCATGTTCATAAATATTTTAATTTATAAAAACGATATTATTTATTTAATTGATATGAAGTGTTTTTGCACCATTTGGCATGGTTTGAAGTTCTTAAATCTAGTCCGCATTCTCTGCATCTGTATCCGCTGGTTTGTGTTGTAGAGGGCTGAGATGGCGTATCAGAAATTCTTTGAGGTTTTGTGGATGAAGTCGGGTTTGAATAACCGGATGTCGACTGGCCGTTTAAGGTATATCCCGAATTTTTGCACCATCTGGCATGGCTCGAAGTTCTTAAGTCAAGTCCGCATTCCCTGCATCTGTACCCGCTTGTTTGCGTTGTCGGCGTCGAAGGCGTTACTGGATTATTTATGACAGGAGTTACAGGCGTTGGAGTAACGGGCGTCACTGGAGTCGTCGTAGTTGAAGTCGCGAATATTTCTTTTATTTGACTTGCGTATGCGGCCAGATCGAACTGAACCGAAGCGTTGGCGTCTCCGCCGGTGCACTGGGTCGGAACGTTTTGGTTGATTATTTGCTCTCTTAGATGAAAAAGATTCAAGCGCTGGGTTGCGTTTAAAGATGTTTTCGAAACGCCGGCATAAGTTAAAATCGCCGATTCGACGATTTCACCTTTTTGACCTGAGAGGATCGCGACGCTGATAATATAACTGCTCGGGTATGCCGATGTAGGTGTGGACGGGGTTGACGGCGAAGTAGCGGGTGTTGTGGCCATGCCGCTAAAAATCGATTTGATTTCATTTGAATATTTAGAAATATCGACTTGAACGGAAGCGTTGATGTCTCCACCGGTGCACTGAATCGGAACGTTTTCTGTGATTATTCTTTCTCTTAAATTGAATAAGGCAAGCCTTTGAGATGAATTTAAAGAGTTTTTGCTTACATTAGCATATTTTAAAATGGCATTATCAACTAAATCGCTGCTGCTTCCCAATATAGGAACATTAATAACATATGAGCTTTCTTCGGCTTCGGACGTTGAATTATCGCTTGTAGCGCCGCATCTTAAGCAACGGCCGAATATTTTAATGTTTCTGGCATGATTTGCCGATGTGCAGGTTGTAGCGCCGGTTTCAAGAGTGCAGTTTGAGCCGTTGCTGGTTCCGGTTTGCAATACGCAATTAGATCCAGTGGTAGCGGTGCTTGAACTGCCATTAAGAACGCAGTTAGAACCGGTAGTAGTTGTTGTAGTGGTATTATTCTGTAAAACGCAATTGGAACCTGATGTTGACGTGGTAGTGTTATTCTGAAAAATGCAATTAGATCCTGACCCTGAATCGGATTGCGAGCTATTGCTTGAAAAAACGCACTGGCTGCTATAAACATCGCCGATGTTTAGAAATATTGAAACAGATAATAATATTATCGTGATGAGTAAACGATTATTTTTAAGCATGATGACCATCTCCTGATGATTTAAAATTCATTACAAATTTTATTCTACAATATTTTTTTAAAAAAATCAATGGGTGTTTGATTAGAAGTATATTTTCCTAAAAAAAAGCATACCTGAAGTTACATGTCAGATATGCTTTTTTGTGAATTTATAATTTGCAGTTGATATGCGAGAGATTTATTTGCCGTATGATCTGAACGTAGCCTGGAATCTGCCGCCACCAAATAAACCCATACGTTGAGATTCGCTCATTTGAGAAAGGCAGGATAATACTTTATCTTTATCGTCGCCGCTATATTTTTCCATAAGTATTTTATAGCTTATTGCGGAAAAAATTGCTTTTCCTTGTGTTTTATTGGTGCCTATAGAGGTTGCAACGTCAGCTGGCATATTGCTTTTGATTAATTCAGCCATTGAAGTAGTGTCGGCATAACTGCTTATGTAGTTATTAGAAACTTTAACTTTGTTGAAAGATTGAGCGCTAACGCCCATATTTTTAACTTTTTGTAATGCATTTACATCAGTCTGCTGAACGGCGTTGTTAGCGTCTTTTCCTGCATTAGGATTATCGGCAACGGCTTTTTTTATTTTGTCTATTTCAGTTTGATACTTAGAAAAATTTACTTTAAAAGTAGGTTGTTTTGACATAACGCACGATAAAGCATCTGCATTGTAATCTGCAACAATTTTTGAAACAAGAGATTCAAAATCGTCATCCATTCCCGCGTTCATAAGTTGTGGATTAAGCGATAATCCGAGGAGTGATAAAACATTTTTTCTTACATCTGAAGCCGGATCGGATGATGATACGCTTACTCCGGTTTCGTCTGATTTTAAATTTGATCCGCTGTCAAAAATAGATTTGCTTGAAGTGGTATCTTGAAACTGCTTTGCGCCGCTTACATCGCTATTAGGGCTTGAAGTGGTGCCGCTGTCACCGCTACCAAATACGCAACTACCGCCAGTGCCTGAAGATCCTGTGTCGCCCGAAGAAGATCCGGTGTTATCTGAAGATCCGGTTTCACTACCAGTTATTCCTTTTTTATAACAAGCATCGCAAACATCGTTATTTCTCTTACATGTCATAGCGCCGCAATAATCGCATACGCCATCGCCTGATTTTGCATCGGCTAAAGCGGTGGTGCCGCTGGTAGCTGCCGTTTCTTTTTGTTTTTTAACTTTATCGCACTGGGAGCAAGATCCCCATGCTTTTACAAAAGCATCGTGGCTGCTTTGAGGCAGGCTGCAAACTTTACCGCTAGAACCTGAAGAAGCAGCTTCTGAAGATGCCGCTGTAGCCGTGTCTGTTGATTTTGCCGTGGAATCTTCTTTTTTCATTTCTTCGCCGTCTGTAAGAGCGAGAATTGCATTTTCTTTGAGCTTGTATGCTTCAAGAACCGCTTTAGCTATTGTTTCATCTACGTTTGGATATAATGCGGAAATCGCTTTGGCGAGCTTTTCCATATCGCCGCCAGCAACTTTAACGATCTGTTTCAACTCATCTGTTGTAAAACCATCGGGAGCGAATTCTTTTATTAATTTTTGAATGGGATCTTCCGCTGTTGCTGCTTCAGTGGATGATTCACCTATTACTTCAGAATCGGCATTTTTAAGTAATTCTTCTTGTGTTTTTGCAAAACTTGGTGAATAGGAAGACATTAACATAGCTGTTATGACAAAAACAATACTTTTTTTAAACATATAACTTCCCCCTTTTTATTTTGACTTATTTTTTTCATCTACATTCTATAATACCCTGCAGTAAAAAGAAATGTTTGATTATTTTACTTAATTTTTCCTTTCATTGAGAATTTTAATTATTTCAGGCGTTGTTTTTTGTTCGTTAATATATTCAAAAACATCCTTTCCTTCTAAGTCTTTGATAGATAAATCGGCTCCATTATTAATTAAAATTTCGGTTAATTCTTTTTGGTTTCTTATAACCGAATACATCAGCATGGTTTTTCCGCTTGAACGATCGGCGCGGTTAATATTTATTTTGTTTGTCTTAATAAATTTTTTAAATTCGTCGTCATTTAAATTTTCTGTCTTGCATACAGCCTTTAATGTGTTGTAATAATTATCGTATTGTTTATATTTATTAAGTTCTGATTCGCTAAGTGTTTTTTGTGATATATTTTTATAATATTCACAAACTTCAGCCAATCTATCGTCATTAATGCCGGAAGATAATAAAGAATTTAAAAAATTAAAATGTTGAACGATCGGATTGATTTTTTTTGGCTGATTTGAATTAAATTTTAAATAGGCGTCCATTATAGATGACGGTAAAATTGTTCCGTCATTGCTTTTTTTAACTTCCGCCGTTTGTATTTGTGACGAAACTTCTTGAGCAGGCGTGTTAGAAGTTTTAACGTTTTTATATTCTATTTTCTTTTTAACTTCAAATTCGGTTACTCTTAAAGATTTCGCTCCTGCTCTTCGTTGATATTCAAACTCTATTATTTTTTTAAAGTCATTGTTATTTAACTCATATATTGTTTTTATATTTTTATTTTGATCGTTGGATAATATGTATTTCTTTTCCTTTTTTCCGGTGTAATCTATGATTGATATTTCTGATGAATCTCCTTTATGGTTGAATACCCATTTTTGTTTAACGTTTAGATCGTCTCCTGATAAAATTAAAGAAGAATAGTAAAAATCATCTTTTTTAAACTCTATTTTTTCTATAATATTCATTTTTGAGTTAAATTCAGTGATATTCGTTAAAAAACGTCCTGAAGGATCGTATTTTATTATTTTTTTCTTTATTGTTACTCCATTAATGTTAGATGTTAATTCATCGGTTCTTTTTTTTAATGAATTGTATTTGATTTTATATTTTATTGTAGGGTTGTTTTTAGAATCATATGCGCAGCCATCCGATTTTAATTCACTTGAGTTGATTGTAAAAATATTTTTTTCTTTTAAATTACCATCTTTATCGGTGATTGTTATTTGTTGAAGGAAACCGTTTATATCGTAATAATAAGTTATTGTTTCAAAATTTTGTTTTACTATAATAGCCGATAATTCTCCTTTTGCCGATTGAGAATTATAAATTGCAAAATCGACAAAATTAAAAGCGAGCGATTGATTAATATCTATAAAGTAAATAATAAAAATCAGTATTGTTATAATAAATAATTTTTTCATGTATTAAGACCTTTATATTACGACGTTAGTTTTTTCTTTCGATGACATTGATCTTAGTTTCAATAGGGGCGACATAAAGATATAATTTAAATTTTCTTGTGTTTCCGGCCCGGTCGGCTACGGCATAAACTACCGATATTTCAGGGTCGGTTTCGATTATTTGAGTTCCGTCGAGGTTCCGGTTGGGATTATTAAAATAAATTCGTGGATATTTAAAATAATCGTCTTTCATATAAATTTTTTTGAAAGTAGGATTATTTAAATAATCCCTGAAAGTTTGGTCGGTAATTTTCCACGAAGTATAGCCTTTTCCTATGGTATCGGTAACAAAAACGTTTTTAATGTCTTTTGCCGTTTCAAAATCTATCGCTTCAACGCCCTTATACCAGCTTTTTTCTTTTATTACATTTGAACCGCTTTTAATTATTCTTTGGCCGTCTATGTTATCGTGAGCGTAATAAAAGGCGAGCGTCGCTTTTTTACCTTCTTCCATCAGATCTTGATGGGTCATTTCAAGAGGAGTGTCTTCTACCGTTCCATAAGGATCTAACGAATCTTCTACGGTACTGGAAGAAATAGCATAACTGCGACCTTCGTAAAGTTTTTTATGAGGTGAAAATTTTAAAAGCAATTCGAGATCTTGAAAAGCCCACAGGTCCTGTTCGTCGGAAAATGGCGGCCGTGGCGGAAGGGTTTTTTCAAATAACGGATAACTGAATTTTATTTTTTGATCGATAGTAGACCATTTTTTATTTGCGCCGTCAACAAGATCTTTATAAAAACTAAAAGTTTGATAATCGTTAGTTAAAGTAACTATTCGCTGGCTTCCGCTGTTTAAATCTATAATTTTTAAGCCGACGTTAGGTTTTTGAACATCGATAGGCTCAATATGGCCCCAGGCTTGAAAATATTTAACGACGGTTTCGCCATCGTCTACGTTTGAATTAATATTTTTAAGCAGTTTAGGGCATTGTATCCATATTTTTTGAACGGCTGAATCGTAAGGCACCGAAGAACAATATGTTCCTGCGATAGTAGGGTCTTTTGGATCGCTCGCGCTCATTTCGTCTGCGTCTTTTGAAGATACCATATATTTTACGCTTTCCGGATTAAATTTTAATTGTCCCTGAAGGTAATTATCTTCTGTAAAGTATGGCTTATTGTTTTTTTCGTTTTCCCCCGATGCGCCGCAATTAAATTTAGTTTCTTCATTGCCGCCGCCATTGGTTTTTAAAGAACCGTCATGCGCTTCGGCAAAATATTTTAAAGCGCCTTTGCCTTTTGTAAAAATTAAAGGTTTGTAAGCGAATTTATTTATAACTGGAGTGTTGCTGTTATCGGTGAATTCGATATCTTTTTGATCGTTTGACAGATCTCCGCTATAAGGCGGGTTGCCGAGCGGATCGCCAAGCGAAGTCGTTGCGTAATGAAATTGCATTATCTCTTCGACATTGTTTTTGCTATCTATAAATAATTTTGAAAGCGGTATGTTTTTTTCATATATTGTATAAGCCGGATCTACCGGGGGGCCATCAGCTTCCTTTTGATTATAATCATATGAAAGATTTTTTGTGTCGGTGCCATCGAATAAAAATTCTTTTAGAGAATTCCACTCGACTTTTTTCCAGACGAACATCGGTGAATAAACGGTTTCAATAATTGGCGTTTCAATGCCTGAAGCGTCCTGCCATTTATCGGCGGTATATGAAGCGTACTGGTATAATGGAACTTCATACCAGAAGCGAACTTTAAAATTTTTCTCGTTCCATTCGGTTTCCTTGCGTTCGGGTATGTTACCAAATCCTTCCATAATATATTTGCATGCCCAGGGATTATTATCTACGATTCTTATAGTCAGGTTTTTATCTGAGCAGACGCTTGAAATTGTTTTTCCACACTCGGCGGCGACAGTATTTTTGCATTCATCGGCGAAGCCTGTTTGAATGTGAGCTATATTTTCCTTGTCGGTAACATAGACATTAATTCGTGCCACTCTTGACGCGGAATCTTTTGGTTCATAATCGATTACAGGATTACTGTAAATTTTTAAACCTTTAGCGAGGCCGTAAACATCAAGGCCGTTATTATCGGTTCTTTTGTCGGCTACCGTTGGGTCGTTAATTTTTCCTTCGCCATCGTTTGACTTGCTGTAAAAATATTGCGCGGGCCAATTTTTAGTCACATCGTAACTGCTTTGTTCGTCGTTTGCGTTAAGTTTACAATATTTTGGCTGTGTTTCATATTTGACTGGGGTTGGCCATTGATTTTCTTGTTCTTCAACTAAAGCTTTGTCGAGATCGAGGTCGCAACCCTTGCATTTATTTTTAGCCGCTCCTTCGCCGCCGCCTTTATGATTGACTTCCCATACATGATAATATTTGTGAGGCCAGCTCCATTTAAGAGTTAGTACCGAAGATATTGAATACCATGCGGGAACGGAAGGAACATAGTATTTAAAAGAAAATTCATCCATTCCTTTTTTTTCAACGCTTTCGTCGGGGTTTGCTCCCATATTTCCAAAATAACCCATAAGATTCGGGCTATCCATATGATATGCGAATCCTATTTCTTCGATCATCCAGCCTTCGCCTTTTTCGAACTTCCATTTATAGCCTTCGGAAGGATTTTCAAATCCTAAAAATTTGTAGCAGGGATATTTGTACATCTCTTGACCGCATTTGCTTATATCCCATTCGGGATTATGGTAAATTTCAGGCGAAGGCATCCAGTTGATATAATCTTTACCGGTTGAAGTATCGAAATCTTCTTTGGAGAAGTCTTTCGGAAGGGCTTTTGTTCCGGTTGCCGAAGTGGCGATAAATTTATATTTTTTTTCCGAGTCTTCTTCTACTTTAATCGGTTTTACCGACTCGAAACTTTCGTCGCTAACATACCACATAACAACGGCCAGCGAAGCCTTCGATTTGAACCTCGCGGGAATATCGTTTTCTATTTCGCTGTTATTAACTGATACTTTATAACTTGCGGGAAGCGGGCACATTCCTTCGGCCGACCCTGCAAAAACAAAATTTATTGACGTTGATAGCGATAAAATAATACTGAGTATGAAAATGAAAAAAATTTGACGCAAATACATATGCACCTTTTTAACTAGAAAATTTGAAGCTATGCTTAAAAACACCCTTTACATTATAGTACAAACAAAGTTTAAAATGCAAGTTTTAAAAAAAATATTTTACCTGAAAAGACTTTATATTATTTGATTATTTTACAAAATCCTTGACAAAAAAAATAAATTAGAATACCATGATAATTTGATTATTGTTTAATGAAACGATTGGAAGGGAAAAAAATTTATATTCACATAAAACAAAATAGGCGATATAAAAAGGCATATTCACTTGTGGAGATAATGGTTGCCGCTTCTATGCTGGTTCTTGTAATCGGCACTTTTTATTCTTTATTTACCGGCGCGATCAGGGCCGCTAATATAGGCGACTGGAAATCGCGTTCTCAATTTAAAATAAGAGTCGCGATGAAACAATTGCACATGGATATATCCGCCGCTACATATCCTTCTTTGATAGCGCTTAATCAGACGACGGTCGACCGCGATAAAAAATGGATGTTAAAATATAAATCCGGTAAAACCGATGTTAAAAATGCCGGTGACGTAAAACTGCTTGAGTTTTATATATGCACTCCCGGAAAAAATACTCCGGTTGAAAGTATTCCTAAAAAAATTATAAAAGCTGTTTTGAGCGTTGAAAAAAAAGATTCTAAAACAATACTTACGTATCAAAAGGAGCTGATAGAAGGCAACGCCGAACCTGGAGATTCTAAAAGGAGTGAATTGGTTGAGGATGCCGTTTTTTTCGATGCTTCGCTTATAAAACCTGATGCGGAAGCTGCAATAGATCGTGCCGAGTTCATTCTTAAGGTGGAAATAGGGACCGAACATCCTCAATATGCACAAACATGTATAAGTGAAGTTATAGAAGTTCCTCTTCACGTTCATGCGGCTGCAATGTGATTGATTTTAAAGGTTTTATATGAAATCAAAGAACAAAATTAATGGTTTTTCATTTGTTGAAATAATGATAGCGGTTGTTTTAGCGGCTTTGGTTTTAATTCCGCTGGTTACTATTATGAATAAAACAGTTAATCAGACGCATCAAATGAACCATGAAATAACCGCCGAGTTAATCGGGAAAAATATTCTTGACCAAATTGTGAAAGGCGTTGCTTTTGATAAGGTAACGCCGAATATTACGGTCGGTAAAGATGCCGGCTGCGATGTTAAACTCGCAATATCAGATGAAGGAAAGTTTTTGAAAACGTCGTTTGAAGGCTATAAAAGCGGTTCAATAATAAAAGTCGCCGGCGCTGACTTTAAATGGGAAATTGAAATAATAGATATAGCGGCAAAAGATGTTCCGCTGTCTTTCTGGATTCCTGAAAAAAAATATGGAAAAGGCGAATGGCCTACATTTCAAAAGGGAACCAAAAAAGGCGGTCTCGATACTATCGAATTTCATGGTGATACGACTAAAGCTGATAGTTTTACTCAATTTGAAGATCTAATTATATTAAAGACAATAAAATTACGAATTTCATGGCGTCTTTCCGGTGAAAAAAACAATTTTACCGATCCTCGTAAAAATTTTATTTTAGTAACTCGCAAAGCTTTATTAGATGATAACATCAGAATAAAAAAAATGCTTAAAAAGGCAGGTAAAAATGCTAAAAAGCAATAAGAATGCCGTAAGTATTTTTCATAAAAAAGCATTTGCCTTACCTCTGGCCTTATTCTTTATTTTTTTAGTGGCCACATTTTGTTTTGTTTTAATCAGAATGAACACTCAATCTAAAAAACAAAGAAATTCTACTATTATGTCAACTAAAGCTTATTTTATGGCGTTGGCTGGAATTCAACATTTTAAGCTTAAATGCAATTTGCTGCCCGAGGAATTTTTTAAATGCAGCACTATTTACTATGGCTTTTCGCCTTTTTATGTTCCGCCCAAAGGCGCAAGGTTTAACTTATTCGACGATCCGACGAAAGCCGGCCCCGAATTTTATCCTGAATATTTGGGCGCTTTCATGGAAGATGTGAATTCATTTTATACCGATCCTGACGGTTCGGCAGTAAGCGGCAGAACGGTAAAAGGAGCAAGGGCTCTTTTAAAATTAAAAGAAAAAACTATCAGGCAGGAAGGAAACATTCCAACGCTTAATTTTAAACTAGGCGGCTTTAAACTTAACGATGAACAAGCTAACGATAACATTGAAGAATGGGGTTACAAAATAGTCGAGCTTAATTGCGGCAGCCTTCAAAGAGAAAGTTCAAAAGCGTTTTTGGAGTACCCATTCATAGAGCAATCGGTAAGCATAACTGTTGAGGGATTAGCTAAAGTTAATTTTGGCGGATTGAATAAAGGCGAACCGGAAAATAAAACAAACATAGTTAAAGAAACTTTTGTGTTTAGAAGACAGGTTATGGGAAATTAAGTTTTTCATAAAACTATGCGTGTTTATGTTTATTTATTCTTTTTAGCTTCATATGCGGCTTTAGCATTCATGTATAAGCTATGTAATTCAGCTCTGGTCATGTTATTATAGTATTTTAATTCTTTGGTGCTATCTATTAAATTTTTAAGCCATTGCCCTTCGTCAGGAAAATCGCTTTCAACATATGTTGTAATTGTTGCGTTTACTTGCGGTTCGTTTGTGGTTGCGGCAGTGGTATCGTCCGTCTTATTTTTTTGAGTTAATGATGCGGTTTCTTGAGTATCTTGTAGTTCGCCTGGAACAGCTGCTATTGCCGTTGAGGAATTGTTTGACGCAAGGTTATTTGTTTTGTTGGTTATAGGCTGATCTTCATTTCTTAACGAAGTTCCATTAACTTTAACTATTTGTGAATCTATTTCAATAATGTCGCCTGGAACAGCTCTGAGCGAAGAGGCTAGCAGGGTATTTTTTAAGCTGATGCCGATCTTGCCCTTAGTAAGTTTAATAACATCTGCTTCATTGGCATTTTCGACAGTTTTAACGTTTAATTCAGTGCCAAGAATATATATCGATGATTTATTGGTTTCTATTATAAAAGGCGCGGCCGGAGAGTATGAGTTACTTTTGAATCTGAAATCTGCAGTTCCCTTACTAAGAATGACGTTATTGGGATAAACAGCTATTGAAGTCGAAGATGTCAGATTATACGAAGATATGCTGGAAGCGATCTGGCATGAAGAGTTGCCGTTACCTGTTCTAATTATGTCGCCAGGCAAAAGACTGAAATTTTCTTTAATTTTATTTGAAATTATTGCGCCGTTTCTTAATATTTCGACTTTACCCGATAGCTTTGCTATCGTCATGAAACTATCGTCTTTAATTTTATTAACTTTTTTTTCAATTTTATTGTTTTCAGAAGCTATTTTTACTATCTGACGAGATCTGGTTTCGGCAGATTTGTCAATATAAGCTACTGGCTTAAAACTTGAGTATGCAGAAATATAGTATCCGGAAAATAATATTATTAACATTAAAGCTGCCACTGAAAGTGATGGCACAAATTCGCGAGCGCTGAAAAATTCGATTATACGTTCAAAAAAGCTTGTTTGCTTATATTCAGGCTTAATGATTTTATTATAGTCTTTCATGATATTTTTAGTCATGACGTTAACGTTAACATCAGGAAGACGCTCGCTTTTTAATGAATTTCCAAAGTTTTTTTCAAAACTTTTAGACTGCTTTAAGTACAACTGACAATCGGAGCAATTTTGAACGTGATTTGCTTGTTCCGCCGGTAAGTTGTTGGGAAAAGCATCCGGAAATTTTATAGAAAATTTTATTATAAAATCGCATTTATTTTTCATAAAAGTTCTCTCTTGTGCGTAACTTTAAAACGTTTTTTTCAAAACATATAGAGTTGTTCTTATTGAAATTGTTTAGCTTTGCTAACATCAGAGTTAGGAGCGTCCGTACCGCTTTCAGTGTTGCTGTTTGTTGTTGCGTCATTATTTTCATTTGAATTGCTGCTGGTATTTGTTTCTTCTTTATTAAAAACTCCATTATTTCCACTATTAGAATCGGAATTGCTGCTGCTTTCAAAAACTCCATTATTTCCGCTATTGGAATCAGAATCTTTAGAGGTCGAAGTGTATTTTTCAAAGTCAATATTATACTTAGATTTTGTCGAAGTGCTGAAATTTGAAGAATTGTCTTTTTCGGTGCCAGAAGAAGCAGCGGCTTCGCTGGTTGAACTTTTATCCTTGGAAGTGTCTGATCCTATAGCCATCGACTTAAAAGCGTTAAGTAAATCTGTTTCAGTTTCACCAGCTTGAGAAAGTATTTTGTACGCAACGTCCTGCGTTGTGTTGCTTAACATTGCTATAGCTTCCGCGAGCGCCTGCAGATCGCCATCGGCAAATCTGATTATTTGAATTATTTCTTCATCACTAAGACCGCCATCAATGAATTTATTCATTAAATCGGCCAATTGTTGAGTTTTAGTAATTTCTCCGCCATCAGCGACTTTTTGTTCAGCTTCAGCTCTTTCTTTGTCTGAAACTGTGGCGGTTAATCCTAAATTTTTGCATTGTTCATCGGTAAGGCCAAGATTTATGATACATAATTTTTGTTCAGCTTCAGAAAGCGTACCCATTTTGGGTATGGTTTCATTTTGAAGGCTTGCGAATGCCTGTATATCTTTTCCCCAAACATTTTTATTTTTATCTGATTCTACGAGCGTGTCGAAAGTTCTTTCAGCCCATTTTCCGGTTTTCATGTCGTATGTTTCCCAGATTCGATAATAAGGAGCTTTTGTGTTGTCTGTCTTATTATCAAAATATATGGTTGTGTATCTGGTTATAGCAGTATTCGGCTCTCCTTTTATAGCATCGTATCTGTAACCGACCTGTTTTTCGCTTCCGTCCGAAAATTTTTCGGAGTAATAAAGCTGTTCTATTGGTTTATCGGTAGCTGTAATCCATGTGTCTGGATCATATGAATAGCTCTTTGTTGGTTCGGTTTTTGTTTCGGCTGGAACGGCAGTTTCAGTAGAAGTGGTTCCGGCGTAACAAATTTCATTATAAGATGGTACGTAAAAACTTCCACATATAAAAAAACTGAATATTGTGCTAAAAATAATTCTTTTTTTCACGCTGCACCTCACTGCTAAGAATTTTTAAAACTTCAATTAATATTACCATGATTTTATAAAAAATGTTTGATTAATTTTATAAAAAAATTAATTATCTTGATTTTATTTTTTCATATATGTTAAAATAGCATAAAACCATAATTTCAAGGAGTTGATCATATAATGTTTAAATTACGTATTGCCGCTTTGACCGCCGCTGGCGCCATTTTGCTTACTTCATTAGCTTTCGCGGACCAGCCCGTTAAAAAATCGGATAATGTCTCTAAAGAAAAAGTTATTTTAAAATCATATTTATCTTCAGATAACAGTATGAAATTAATAGAAGCTTTTATAGATGAAATGGAAAAGCAGATCAAAGAAGGTAAACTTGATTCAAATAAACAAAAAAAAGCATCGGAAAGTTTAAAAGCGACTTCCGACAAAATGACAGATAATATTAAGCTTATGAAAGATCAACTTGAAAAGCAAGAAATTCTCAAGAAAAAAATAGATGAACTCATTGAAAAACTCATCAAATTTACACCGGTCAATAAAAAATAGCAAAAATAAATAAAAAAAGGATTACCTCGTTAGGCAGTCCTTTTTTTATTAAAATTATTTCTGATTAACTTTTATTAAAGATTTTTCATAATCGTCAACGAGCCTTTTATACCTTTCAGGTTCTTTTTCGGGGTTAGCTTTTATTGCCGCTCTTCTTTCGGCTTCGGCTCTATATTGAGAAGGCGTGCTTGATTTTGCTGGAGTTTGTTGAGTTTCTTTTTCATTAATTTTTTCGGAAGAGGCTTCGGGTATAGCCGTCTGTATTTGATTTTTTGAAGTATCTGTCATTAGTTGTTGAAATTGCTTTGCTTCATTGATATTATTATTAGGAGCATCGCTTTCGGTATTTATTTCTTCTTTATTAAAAACTTCTTGTTCGCTAGCGGAATTTGAAGTATCGGCCTGGCTGGTAAGACTAGACGAATTATCTTTTTCGGTGTTAGAAGAAGCAGTTGCTTCGCTGGTTGAACTTTCGCTTTTTATGCTGACTTTTGAGTCTGATCCTATGATTATCGCTTTAAAAGCGTTAAGTAAGCCAGTTTCAGTTTTACCCATTTCAGAAAATATTTCATATGCAACATTCTGCGTTGTGTTGGTTAACGTTGATGTAGTTTCCGCAAGCGCCTGCAGATCGCCATCGGCAAGTCTGATTATTTGAATTATTTCTTGATCCGTGAATCCGTCACCGGCGAATTTATTCATTAAATCGGCCAATTGTTGAGCTTTGGTAAGTTCTCCGCCATCGGCAACTTTTTTTTCGGCTTCGGTTTTTTCTTTGTCTGAAACGGTGACGGTTAATCCTAAATTTTTACATTGTTCATCGGTAAGGCCAAGATTTATGATACATAATTTTTGTTCAGCTTCAGAAAGTGCCCCCATTTTTGGTATGGTTTCATTTTGAAGGCTTGCGAATGCCTGTATATCTTTTCCCCAAACCTTTTTATTTTTATCTGATTCTACGAGCGTATCGAAAGTTTTTTCAGCCCATTTTCCGGTTTTTATGTCGTATGTTTCCCAGATTCGATAATAAGGAGCTTTTGTGTTGTCTGTCTTATTATCAAAATATATGGTTGTGTATCTGGTTATGGCAGTATTCGGTTCTCCTTTTATGGCATCGTATCTGTAGCCGACCTGTTTTTCGCTTCCGTCCGGAAATTTTTCTGAGTAATAAAGCTGTTCTATTGGTTTATCGGTAGCTGTAATCCATGTGTCGGGATCGTAAACATAATCTTTTATTGTAACGCCATTAGAATTTTCGGTTTTAGCGGTATTTTCAGTAGCAGTCGCCGTTATAGCTTGAGTGCTGGTATCCGTACTTGTTTCAGCAGGTGTTACTCCGGTTGCAGTTACCCCGGTAGCGGGCTGTTGAGTTTGTTTCTTATCTAAATCTGACAATTGAACGTTGTCTTTGCCGCCATGAAAAACATATCTGCGCATAATTTCTTCGTCTGAAGTTTCGGGATAGTATTTTTTATAAGTATCATAGTAATCATGCCAGGAATATAATTTTGATTTTACTTTATAATAAGGGTCGCGAAGGCTTATATCGTTTATTTTAGCAAATGCGCTTTCAATGCAGTTACATGATAAAAACATAGCTGATAAACAAGCTATAATAATTTTATTTTTCATAATCGTGCCTCCACATTATTTTTCCCTTATTCTATATTACCATGAATTTTAATAATTTGTTTGTTATTTTATGAAATGCGAGACTCTTGGGATAAATATTATTATCGATATAATGCAAATATATATAAGGAATTAAGGCCTTTTAAAACAATAAGAAGAGTTGCAAAAAAGCAGCCCTTCTTATTGTTTTAATTGATTTTTTTGGGTTTAAAATTATTTTTCGTTAACTCTTATTAAAGCCTTTTCGTAATCGTCAACGAGCCTTTTATATCTTTCAGGTTCTTTTTCAGGGTTAGCTTTCATTGCCGCTCTTCTTTCGGCTTCGGCTCTATATTGAGATGTCGTGCTGGAAGATGATGTTGAGCTTTTAGTTTCCCTGGGCGTTTCGGATGCCACTGTCTGAGATGTCTGCGTTTGGGTACTTGTTTTTACGTTCGAAACGGGCTTTTCAGTTGTTTGTGCAGCGGCCGCAGAATCTGATTTTCCGGCGTATTTCAATGTACTGGCCTGACTGGTTGCTGTTTCAGCTTTAGTTTTGGATGATGTTTCGTTCTGATCGGAAGATATTACTGACGAAGTAAGATACGCCACACCGGCAATAGGATTAGAGATCGTCGCTGCCAAAGCGATAGGCGTTTTTAAGCCTTCGATGGCGCCTAAAACTAATTTAGTGTTTGAATCGAGCTTGTCAAAACCAGGAGTGGTGTCTTCGAGACGGCTTACATATCCTTCAGGGCTGTAATGATAGCTTACTTCGGCTCCCATAAGCAGTTTTCCGCCTACATCGAAACCTATATCGTCCGTTTTCAGGCTTAATCCGGTTGTAATACTCGCTCCTGCGCTAATTCCTGGAAGTTTGGGGCTGAGCGATAATTCAAATAAATCTTTACCTTTATAGTTTACATCGGCGGTTGCAGTCAGATCGTTGCTATTGCCGATAGAAGCAAAATGACTCTGATAAGCGCTAAACCCTTTAGAACCGCTTTCAACTTTTATGTCGGATTCGCCTCCAACGCCAGCTCTTATTTCGCCTCCAACGCCAATTTTAGCGTCATAATCTCCGGTTTTAACTTTAACGTTCGTTTCGCCTTTTAAGCTTTCTCCTGAAAATATAGAATTTTTGCTCTGAAATTTAGTTTGTCCTGAATTGCTTTCAGTTTTAATATTGCTTTCGGCTTTAACGCCAAGTTCAGAAGAAATTGAAGCATCAACCTGATTGCCATTTGACAGATCGACGCTAGCGCTCGTCTTAATAGTTTTAGTAGCTTGAACAGTGTTTTTGATGTTTTTAGGATTATTGACTAAACCTGGTTTATCTACCATTTCGATATATTTTGCATGCCTTTGTTCATCTGACATTTTTAACAATTCTTTATAATAATCAGGCATGTAACGTTTTACTGATTGAAGCCATTTTTCTTCTGAAATTCTATAAGTTTTTACGTTAGAATCGCTTGATTCGCCTGCTATCTCTAATTTTTCAGTGGATTCGGTTGAAATTTCAGCTGAAATTTGATGACCTTCTATTATTGTGGATGCGGCATATTTACGCTGAGGTTCCAAATTATTTTGATTATTGGTAAGTTTTGACGCTTCCATTGATTTGACATATTCAGCGTGCCTTTCTTCTGCCGACATTGTTGAAATTTGTTTATAATAATCAGGCAAAGATTTTTTAACCGACTTAAGCCACATATCTTCCGAAACCACATAAGTTACATCCGAACCATTTTGTTCGCAGTATCCGTAATCAGGATTTATTGCTACTTGACTTGATAATAAAAATAATGAAATTAAAGTGCATATAATTTTTTTACACATATTTTTTCCTCCGTGCATAACAAAAAATATAACTATTACGTTATATTATACATGAAATCAATTGTAAATGTTTGATTTTTTTTGATTGAATCAAAAAAAGTCAGTTTAGGCTATAACATTACATTCTTTTAAATAACTAATTTTACTTTCCGCCTAATGAAAAATATGAACCAGAATATGAGCTTCCCGATGAAGAGGGTGGAGGAGGAGGAGGTGGCTCATAAGGATTTGATTGACCTATAATAACTCCGCCAAAAGATTTATGAAGTTTGGTTACGGTTTTTTGTAAATATTGCGGCGTCCCCATATTTATTCCGGTTCTTGTTTTGTCGTATTTAGCTATTTTTACAAAATCGAATGAATTTAGAGTTGCGGCTATATTTCCAATGTTGAACTTAGTCGTTAAAAATTGCGTGTCAATAGATTTTATTTTCCAATCTTCAACACGGCATAATTCAAGTTTATTGTAACATTCTTTAATATGTGGCACATAAACATTAATATTCATGTTTAATCTTTTATTATCGGCGTGTTCGACGTTTATGTTAAAACATGCCGGATATTGTCCTTGTTTTCTTTGACCGAAAATTTCATTTCCATTAAGATCAAAAATTTTTATTTTAAAATTTGATACTTTTGTGGCATCGGCCAATTTTAAAGATTCTTTTTTGCCGGAACCATCATTTTTCAAAATTTCAACTATTCTTAAAAACAATTTATTTTCATAGCGGTAAGTGACTCTTGATAATATTTTCATATTGTTTTCGGTGATTCCGCTAATTATATAGAATTCAAAAGTTTTAGACGCCGGGTCATATTTCGAGAATGTGCTTTTATCGTAAGGATCCTCGTATAAACATCGAAGATCGTTACGTATGTTATTTACAATAACAACCATGTCCTGCACAGCGTCGATATTTTTAGTTTCAACCTGACTGTATTTAAAGCTGCGGCTCATGAAGTTATATATAAAGCCGAATAGAAATGAAATTAAAGTCAGTGATACTAAAACTTCAATTATAGTAAAACCTGTTTGTTTTTTAATCATATATTATCTGCCTTTTTAACTTAAAACCTTAAAAAGTAACCTTTGCCTATAATTGTTGTAGTTATTTTATAGGCAAAGGCTATTTTTAAAAAATAAATTTTAGAGATTTGTTGGTG
>Ga0074198_1000725_pt1 | contig 29284 bp, 26 predicted proteins | sample EPASupsiteSAE323_FD_64527 | JGI IMG/M metagenome (GOLD analysis project Ga0074198, IMG submission 64527) | Bioremediated contaminated groundwater from EPA Superfund site, New Mexico - Sample SAE3-23 | ecosystem: Environmental > Aquatic > Deep subsurface > Groundwater > Contaminated ...
TGAAATCAGCGACGCGGACTGGGATCTCGTCCTGCCGTATTTAGAAGAAAACGAAAAACTCTTTGCTATCAGTATAGATCGACTCCTCACGGTGGATAACCAAAAGAAATCCCCCAAAGAGGTATATCGCAAGATAATGCCTAAACAAGCTCACTCACCGGCAAAAAATGCCGACGGCCTGAGTGAGACCGTGTAAAGGTTGTCACGGGGGACATGATCGGATCAAACGGTTATGCCCCCTTGCTGGCCCTGGTGGCACCCGATATTTCCAGCCTCCATCGTCTTGTCAATGCTGCGAAAACTCGCGTACTTGTCATTGCGAGAAGCGAAGCGACGTGGCAATCTTCCCAGGTCATTGATGGCTCTAATACTTTTCGTTCATCATGGTGGGTTAAATACTCGCAATGACACGATGAGGATGTTTTCTCAGCATTGACAGGTGACAAACGGACCGTCCCTTGCCACCTCCTTGCCGCCTAGCAGACAGGTACCTGAAGAAGTATGCGGGTACCTGTTCCTATTGTTGAATTTATATCAATCTGAGCTCCGATTTCTTCCGCTCGTTCCTCCATTATCCGGATACCGTATTTTTCCCGGCTGGATACGCTATTTTCATTGATATCAAACCCCTGGCCATCATCCTCGACAGCAATACCTAGCAGACCGGGTTCATTGATGATCGATACGGTTACTTTTTGGGCTCTGGCGTGTTTGACAACATTGTTCAAGGCCTCTTTGACTATGTTGATGATATTGACTTTAGTGTGGGGAGAAAGATCCTGCCCGTTAAATCCCCTGGGGATATTGGTGTTGATCTTTATATCGCATAGTTTTTGGAAAGTCTCTATTTCATTATTCAGAGCCGAAATGAAATCCTTTTCGATCAGGGCTAATTTTCTGGCATTCTTTATATATGCCCTTAATTCAGCGTGAGCAGTTTGGGTTACGCCGACCAGTTTATCAAGGTTGTTCGAAGCAATTTCCACACCGGCATCCATGAATTCCTGCCTGACTCCTTGAGCCTGAATGCTGATAAAGGCCAAAAGCTGACCCAGGTTGTCATGTAGATCTCTGGCGATGCGTTCCTGTTCCTCAATGACTATTAGTCTAGCCTGCTGCTGTAGATGGTACTCCTGTGCCTTGCGTTTTTCAGTAATATCATAACTCATAACCAGCCTGCCGATAAGTCGCTCATAGTTGTCAGTAAGAGGTGAGAACAAAAATTCATAGTCACGTGTAAATCCGCCGGATTCTATAGATAAATCTACCTCAGATGTATTCTGGTCCAGGCAAGCGGCTAGCAGATCGGGGATGAGGCAAACCGCTTCGATGCTTCGGCCAGTGGCTCGGGACAGCGGTAAACCAAGGATTTTCAGGAAGGCAGGATTTATGTCGATGATACGGTCTTGCGGATCCAGAACCATGACCCCGGTTTCCATGGTTTCGATAACGGTAGCTCGGGCTACAGGCACCAGGTCAAAGAGCTTTAAACCGAAGAGAGCCCAGGTCATAACCAAGCCGCCGGGTACAAAGGTAAGCGAGGTCATATCATAGGGCCAAGCATGAATAAAGGACAATTGCACGAGATAAAAAACATGGGGGATGAGCATCATTACCAACAGGGCCAGGGCCTGCCGCCGGTAGATGGAATTTTTGAAAAATAGGGATCTTAACAGCAATACTAATGAAGCGGCAGAAACTAAAAAGGTGTAGGCTATATCGATATAAAAGACTGGCCCGTAGGTGTTTTCCAAGTAGAGGTATGAACCATAATGAGCAAGCTGCATATTTGAATGGATCAACCCGTAAGTAACATCAGTACATTTGATTAAGAAGAAGACAGCCGGCGGTACCATAAGCAATAATATCTTTTTGGTTTTTAACCATGCTTCATAGCCGGTAAACTGCATACATAAGGCCAGGAAAACTACTGGCGTGAATCCGCAGGGGATGTACACCATGTTGTTCCAGAAGAACTTGGTTTCTAATGTTGCACCTGAAATATTCAGAGCATTGAATACAGTCCAGATGGAACCTAAGAGCATGGCAACGGCAAAGGTACCAGCTCCTTTGGCATCTCGTCTGCGGAGTATCGCATATACGCCCAGGAATAGAGTTATTACCGCTGCTGCGAGCGACCACCAAATAATTGGAACGTATTGATATTTCATTTGCTTTGATCCTTATTTTCGACTTAATATATTTAATCGTTTATTGATTAATATAATAGTAGCATTAAACTATAATGTGGAGTTATAGGAAAACTCAGTAGGTTGCCACAGGGATGCCAAGGGGACGGTCCCCTTGGCATGGTCCCCATGTCATGAAGGCAATAAATGTCCATAAAAGGGCAGGAATTATTATATTATGGTAGAAATAATAGAAATATATATCATTGGTATATATAGAATCAGGCAGACTTTTTCCATTACTGTGGTAAACATCGTATTATTTGATTCCAAAAACCGAATGCATTTTAAAGGATGTCACTTCAGACCCGAGCTTGATTTACGAAATGTCTTGCACGGTCAGGATACCCAGTGGGAGGGTTCGCGGATGATAAGTACTATTTGCCGAAGAATAGCAGAATCATTAGGCAGCCAACTAAAAACTGATGACGACGTAATTGCAGTTTATGCATATTCCTTAGAGATACTATTGGGATCTGCGGTGAAACTGATGTTGATAATTACCGTTGCCAGTATGTTTCACATCTTAATACCCGCTTTACTCTTTCTATTCACCTTCTGCCTGTTTCGGTGGTTGGGAGGCGGAGTACATGCGAGTACTTATTTGCGATGCATGATGATTGTGCTCCTATTGACACTGGGAATGGCGTATGCAGCAACCTTACCTGTAAATACGCTTCAAGTGCTCATTTTATATGGCCTTTCTTTGCTTATAGCCATCTATGTGATTATTCGGTGGGTGCCGGCTGGTACGAATAAGAGGCGGATCAATGACGCTGCTAAACGGTTAAGGCAAAAAAAAGAAAGCTTATGCGCCCTGGCAGTCTGGAGTATTGTCGTATTTTCATGCATCCTTGATCATCATAACTGTTATGCAACCGCAGTCATTCTTGGTTCTCTATGCAGCTCCTTTTTTATCATGCCAGTTGGTTATCAATTTATTGGTGCATTAGATAGCTTATTGGAGACAATGGGGAAAGGAGGAGAAGACATTGCTTACAAAGGTTAGAAATCTCGTATTGGCCAATCTTGGGGTATTTTTGATTATGTTTGCCACCTTGGGACTTGACCCAAGGACTCCGTGGGGAATGTATGAGCCTGATAAACCCGATTGTTTAAGAAAGTAGTGGACACAAGGGGACACAAGGGGACGGTTCTCCTGTGTCAAAGAAAACGCGACACAGGAAAACCGTCCCCTTGTGTCCTCTTATTCTTCACCAACCACCATGACTGGACACGGGGCATTGCGGATTAAGCTGTCAGAGACGCTGCCGAGCAGCAATTTTGCGGCGGCTCCACGATTGTGAGTACCTGTAACTATTAGATCGGCGCAAATTACCTTGGCATGCTCAACTATAGCTGTTTGAGGTTTTCCTTTGGTTATTATGGAGTGTACCGAGACTCCTGCCTGACATACTCTATCAGTTGGCTCGGCTAGAAAACTATTTACATATATGCTTTCAGCCTCTAAAAATTCATTACTGTCAGGGTGAAATAAATCCTTAGCGTTGGCCGGGTATTGAGATCCGTGCAGCCTGCAAGCCTGGATGTCGTTGTCGGTATAGATTGATATCAGGTATATTTCTGCTGAGGTATCCCTTACTAATTCTATGGCCTTATCAAGTGCTCTCCTGCCTATATTACCACCATCATAAGCTACCAATATTCTTGTAAACATCAATCATCCCTCAATTCCAATATATTATTGATTCTCCGATAAGGCCGAAAACCATCCTCCGATTCCCGGGGGGAGACTGGTGGATACTCTTATGAGGTTGAAAAACCCTGATGCTCCCACCAGTCATCGCGGGCAAATTCGTAAGCTGCTTCAAGACTCTCCAAATGCTTGCTTTCCCATTTGGCCAAGGCTTCGAGCAGACCCTTTAATTCCGGTAGGTTGGTCTGTTTTGCCGCCCGCCAGTAGAAATCCACCGAATCTTTCTCCATCATAACTCCAACATGAAGCGCGGATACGGTTAATCCTCCAGCATTCTTCAGCTTATCAGCAGAGAATATTTCTGGAGAACGGGAAAATTCATCAATGGTCAATTGCCCAGGCTGTCCTTTTTCGATAATATCCCGATATACGGTTCTCAACCAGTTCTCATGATCTTTTTCATCACCGGCCAGGTTTAGAAAAACCTCCCTGACATCCGGATCACTAGCCTTTTCGGCGGCCATTAAATAAAACTGGTGTCCTTCTTGCTCGTTAATAATGGCAGTCTTAAGGATTTCCAGATCTTCATTAAACACCAAACAAGCCCCCTTTTTTCCTTTAATCCTATTATATCCGCTCATCGGCTCCAAAGTAAAATGGGGGGAGGCCCATGGATACTGTTTTGAAACTACTATATCCATGGTTCATGTGTAAAACGAGGCAGATAAATGAAGATGGTTCTATGTGGACTAAGCGTTCACAGGGGACTTATTACACCCTACAACCATATTATGGTATTGGAACCATAACTGAGGAAGCCACTTAGACCAGAGCCAGAATTTGGCCGGACCATTATAGAAAGGAGGAACCAATTTGAATATTCAACAGGCGCCATCACCTAATTTTCGTGCCGGGCGAAAGGGCCGGAGAATTATTGCCATAGTCAATCACATTACTGCCGGCCTCATGCCGGGAACTCTATCATGGCTGCGGAATCCCCAGGCCCAGGCTTCAGCTCATTACCTGGTGACTAAGAAGGGTGAAATATTTCAGATGGTCAATGACAGCGATATGGCCTGGCACGCGGGGATCGTGAAAAATCCTCATTGGCCGATGTATGACGGTACTAACCCCAATTTTTATACGATTGGAATTGAACATGAGGCTCTGGCCGGAGAAGTTCTTACAGAGCCTCAATACCAGGCTACCTTATGGCTGCACCGTCAGTTGGTGGCCAAATACGGAATACCGGTAGATCAGGATCATATTATTGGACACTACCGGCTAGATTCAGTAAACCGAAAGAATGACCCCGGGTCAGGCTTTCCCTGGGATAGGCTCTTCAAAGACATGGTAAACCAGCAAAAGCAGATAGTTAAGATAAAAGCTGGTGGTAAGGTTGTCGAAGGCGTGATTATTGAAAACGAATCCTATGCACCGATCCGGGCACTGGTTGAGAGTCTGGGGAGGGTTGTTGAATGGGATGCTGCAAAGAATGTTGCACTAATCCCTCCTGTAACTGTTCAGGTACTGCCAGGCGCGGCCGGAACCGTCCGGGTAGCCACCGGTAATGCAGTCATTCACGGGTGCTTAATCGATGGGAAAGCGTTTGCTCCGGTTAGAGAATTGGCTAAGGCCCTGGGACACCGTGTTGATTGGGATGTTGAAAACCGTATCGTTATAGTGCAATAAGGAGGAGATTCCATGGAGGGAACCTTAACTAGTATTGGGTATCAGGCGCTTGGGATACTGGTCCCGGCTCTTTGTGCGATGGCCATTGAGCTTCTACGTCGCCGCCTGGGCCTGGAGAAAATGAATAAGCTTCAGAAGGAATTAGGAACCAAAAAGGAATTGGCTGGGCTGGCTGTGCGTTTTGCAGAGCAAGCATATAAAGACTTACACGGTCAGGAGAAATATGATCAGGCAGCTATCTGGTTATCTGGCCAAGCTAAGCAACGCGGAATTAAGATCTCAGACGAAGAAGTAAAAGGTCTGATTGAGGCATCATTAAAGACGGCCAAAGAGGAATTTGCGCAGCAATGGGGTTCTATAGCAGGAAAATAGGTTGTGGTGTGCCGGCAATGGCGATTATTTTCCCCCTGGTCATAGTAGCTCGGGAAACAGGTCTGACATACTAGCGCACTCCGGTCACCAGTCTGGGGCTGGGAGTGGCAACTGGACCGATTATAGCCAGCCAGAACGGGGCATGGGTATGAGCCGACGTCGGGGGGGCGGGATTGTTGACACGGTTAAATGTCTAAAGTGTCAACAACCGCGTCACCCCGACATCTATGGCCAATTAAAAATAGGGTTTGGGATCACTGAGGTTCGAAAATCCTGTATATTTTAGGCCGGTAGTGTTGCCAGAATAACAGGTTAATCCTGGGGTGACAAAATACAGCTCTATATCTCTCCAATACCACATACCTAATGCTGAACCCTCTTCGACCATTTGAGTGCCAGTAGATTGATAGAATATATATTTTGTTCGAATCGCGACGTATGACGGAGAAGCCGCGTATATCAGAGCATCGGATGTTAGAAAATAGCATTTTATCGTTTGCTGGTATTTAATAATATCGTCAATGTATGTATTAAAATACTTCTCATCGTAGTATTTATCGCCTATCCTATAACGAGTTTTTTTATAATCTTCACGGAAGTCTGAGTTCTCCAAATTCCTATAACCAAAGTTAGATACTTGCTGAAATATATCCAGACACTGCCGATAACGCTTTGGATCCGGTCGATAGGCTTTACGATTAAGCCATATTTCTTGTTCCTCAGGTTTAGAATTCTTCATTATCGAATCTTTTACTTTATCTGTCACCCCATAGGAGTTCAACCGATTAATATCTTCTGCTGTTAATTCCGTTTGAATTTTATCTTCATTAGGTAGTGGGCCGGATAATATCATATCTGGTGCAGTGGTATTCATATAGATATTTGCGATAGAGTTTTTCGAATCCCAGCGTACAGCAGCCCCAAATGCTTCACCAACAAACCTCAACGGTGCCATTGTGTTGCCATTAATAATCTTGGCTGGTGCCTGCAGTGTTTGGGTCAAACCATTAATAGTTGAGTTCATAGATCCTATTTTCAGTACTACCCCAGTATTGTCCTTTACCGCAATTGCCGTTTGAGTGGTAGGGTCCCATTTAACCGTTGCCCCCATAGCCTCAAAGATAGCCCTGAGCGGTACCAGGGTGGTACCATTATCGATTACCGGAGGAGTGCTAAATGATAGTTGTTTACCGTCGAGGGTAACAGTGGGAGCAGCTAATACGGCACATGGTAAAACGAAAACCATAATCAGTGCCAGGATGCCTGCAATTCTACAGGATTTCAAGTGTAATCATCTCCTTATGTTATCTTGCCGAATACTTTTAAGATACACTTCTACAATATTCCGATAATACCTGCGATTAGGCAAGAAAATGTCAGGGGGACGGGATTGTTGACACTTAAACATTTTGGCCGTGTCAAAAACCCCGTCCCCCTGACATCGAGAACCCATCAATCAGCTCCAGCAGTTGCGCAAGATCATCGATCATATAATCTGCCCGGGCTTCCATGAGAGCTGTCTTGTCGCCCAGTCCGTAGGTCACCCCGCAGGTGATGGTTCCGGCTGCCTTCCCGGCTTGAATATCCGTATGGCTGTCCCCGATCATGATCGCTTGACCGGGAGGCACACTCCATTTCTGCAGCATCATCAGGATGCCTTCCGGGTCGGGTTTCAGGCGGTGCACCGATTCGGGTCCGATTATCCGGTCAAAATAATCCATTACCCCCAGCCCGGTCAGAATCTTCACGGAAACCGCCTCCGGCTTGTTGGTGACCACCGCCATTTCTAGGCCCGGTCTGGTTCGCCGCAGGTTTTTCAGGGTGGCCTTTACATGCGGATAGAGCCTGGTCTCGATCAGGGAGTGAGCATAATAATACTCCAGATAAACCGGCAGGGCCTTTTCAATCAGGTCCGGGGCAGCGTATTTGAAGCTGCGGCGGATCAGCGCCGACGCCCCGTCTCCCACATAATCGATGATCTCATCCATGGTAAGAACCGGCTGATGAAACAGCTCCAAGGTATGTTGAACAGCTCCGGCAATATCCGCTCCGGAGTCGATGATGACGCCGTCCAAATCAAACAGAAGTCCCTCGATCACAGCTTACCCTTCCTTCTCCCCGTATTACAAGAGAGCTTATCATACTTCTATTATACGAGATTATAGGGTTTACACCATCAAGAGCAGCAGCCCCAGCGGGGAAGCAACGGCCGGTTAGCTTGAGCGAATTTGCGTTAAATGTCGTCTTACGGTCAGTGGGTATATGACAATTAGGTAAATATGTAGTGAATTGTTTTCAGAAATATTAAACTCAGGATACATGGTATAATTTTATAAACTTGGTTTTCATAACAGCTTATATGTAGCATTTGTGACTTACCAGAAGACATAGTTTTGGAGGCAAAAGCCAATGGCCAGGTTTTACCGTTTGCTTGACTTTATCATGGGCAGTCAGGAAGAAGAAATTCCGCTGCAGTACAGATTTTTAAATATAATGCAGTTTGTTACCATATTGAGCTGTACTGCTTGTTTTATTGAAAACACGATTATTGATGTCGATACATATACGGCTTTTTTGTGCGCCGCCGGAATGATCATGACTTCCTGGCTCTATTATTTGTCCAGGAAAAAGAAGCAGCAGGAACTGTCCGCTACTATTTCATTTCTATTTTTTTCTCTGATACTGCTGCCAGGATTTTGGCTTTTGAACGGAGGAACCCATAGCGGGATATTCTTTTATTATTTTATTGTTTTCGGCGTTATCGTGATCATCCTGCAAGGGTTCAAAAGAATATTGTTTTTCCTCTTGAATATGGCTGCCTTCATTTGCCTGATCATGATTGAGTACAAGTTCCCCCAGTACATCATCGACTCCAGAAGCAGAAATGGTGCCTATTCCGATCTGGTCATGGACAGCATTATCGTTATAATAATGCTGTCCGTAATGTATTTTTCAATTGCAAGAAATTATAACTATGAACATAAAAAGGTTAAAGAACTGCTGGAAACCGATGAGCTGTCCAATTGCTTCAATCGGAGATATTTCGGGAAACGGCTGGATCAATTAATCGAGGGCCACCAAATCCAGGGGGATATATTTTCCATCATGCTGATCGATATTGACGATTTCAAAGAGGTCAATGACCGCTACGGGCATACGGAAGGGGACATTATGATCAGTGAAATAGGAGATTTTCTAAAAGGCAATTTAAGCGACAAATATTGTGTAGCGCGTTACGGCGGCGATGAGTTTATCGTATTGATGCCGGATGTCTCATTAAATACGGCTATTTCCGTTGCGGATAAGCTGCGCCAAAAATGCAGTGAAAGCCGGTGGGGCGAAAATGAGTTGGGACTAACGCTCAGCATCGGTGTCATCGAATATGAAGGAAGCACCAAGGATGATATTATCCAGGAAGTAGATAACAGGATGTATGGGGCAAAAATGGCGGGGAAGGACCAGATTGGGTTTTAGAGTGTTTCAGCGGTTGTTATTGTTGCGAAACTCGCATACTTGTCTTTGCGAGGAGCGTTAGCGACGCCGCAATCTTACCCCCCTTCTCCCCGACGCAACCCGTCCTGACACCCCTGGTTCAGATCGATGAACAAAAACAAGTCCTGCGTGAGGGGATATACAAAGGTCCACAGGTTAATCCTGGTTTCCAAATCCATATAGGGTTGGGAGAGTACTCCCCGGCCCTGATAGCGTGCCTCCACCACCCTGCGCAAAAAATAGGGGCGCCAGCACCAATTGCGCCCCAGGTATTGCTGCTCCTGCCGCCAGCCCTCTTTATAAGTGCGAGTGTAATTGGGAGTTACCTGATATCCCCAACCATTGCATACGTACATGCGCAGCCATGATTCAGGTGCTGCCGCGGTCAGTTCCGTAATATATTCCCCAACATTACCCATATGGATCTTAATATTTTGCATGATCAATCTTTGCCTGACGAAGGTATCCAGTTCGTTGGCTACCTCCATGATATTTAACTGCTGCTCTGTCTTGCGGCTGATATAGGCCTGCATTCCGGTGTCAATCAGTTTATAACTAAACCCCGGTTCCAAGAAATCAGGACCCGGTTTGGCGAATAAATAGCCCTGAAAAAATCGCACTCCGGCTTCCAGTCCCATTAAGAATTGTTCCATGGTTTCAACTTCCTCCAGAATGAGACTGGTACCGGTCTTCTCACAGAGCATGCCCAGAGATTCCATCATATATTGCCCGAACTCTAGGCGGGTGTCGCTGGTGATCAATTTGGCCCCAACTTTTAGATAATCAGGTTTTAGTAATACGATGCGGTCCAGGCTGCTGAACCCGGTGCCAAAATCATCAATGGCGATCTTACAACCGGCCTGGCGGTATCGCTGAACCAAATTCAACAATACCGCATTGTCATCTTCAAATTCGTCTTCACAGATCTCGATGACTACCTGATTGCCGGCCAGATCCATCCGGTTCATTTTCTCAAGAGTAGGCAACAGCTCGGGAACATTGATAAACGGCTGGAGCCATTGCGGCTGTATATTGATAAACAATATCTCATTTCGCTGTTCCCGCTTTAACAACTCCAGGGCCTTAAAACGAACGGTCCGGTCGATGATTACCTTGTCAACCGATGATATATCTGGATTGTGAAAGAATGGACCGAGGGTTTGGGCTTCATCATAGATGCAAAACCTGCCGAGAATCTCATAAGCAAAGATATCGCCCTTGTCTACACAAATAATTGGCTGAAAATATGGCTTGATCAGTTCCTTGTCGATGTGCTGATGCAATTACCGGACCTCCTGTTGCTGTATTGAACCCGACTCCAAACCCTGGCGGCAGTCCTGAATCTGAGCGGGTAAAACACGGCCATAAATATGCAAAAAATGCCTGCACTCCGGTGGGAGATGCAGGCATCATTACCTCGATCTGATATTAATTATAAAGACTAATCACATCATGAATATATTGCCCCTGATTCCAGATGTCAAGGATAGTGGTTAAGGTATACAGTATTTAGACTGTTGAACTACATATATCTGTCTCCATGGGCATGGTTTTGCGGAAAAATTAGCCATTACCTATGTACATATATTCGCTATATTCATCTGAAGAAAGTAATCCAAGGATCATGACAATTTACAAATGAAGGTATTTCGGGAATAATAATATGTAAACTGATAATAGCAAGGCATTCTGCCGTAAGCTGATGTTGGACCGAGGCACATTAATTATGGACACTCTTTTGCTTACCGCCCTGCAGGATATAAAAAGGAAACAGATATCACTCGGCGAATTGGAGGGTCTGGTCGCGGGAGAGACCCCCTATGACGAATTTGCCGGCCTGATCGGCGACCTGGTTGATCAGGGAATACTGGTCGCGGTTAAAAGCCATGGCTGTAATGGGAAACCTATCCCCCTGGCCAACACCTATCGCATTGTTCACTCGAAAATACCGGCAGGTCATCTAACCGAGATCGAGCGCCTGCATTTCACCCTGCACCCGCTGATTAAGCTGGAGCCTTATTACCGCCTGGGGAGTGCCGAGTGGGAACATGATCTCCCGTATCTTCTGAAAATAGATCAATATCTACATAAACGCGGCCTGCCTGCCGAGGAGGCGACGGTACCGGAAAGGTCCTACCTGCTGGTCGGCGATGAGAAATGGATCGACGAAAAGGGCGGGAAAAAACTGCTGGAAAGAATCGGGCTGTGGCCCGGGTTGAAGATAATATCCCTGCCTGATCCGCTGATGCTGGCGGTAAATCCGCCAATAATCGGGAAGGAGAGGCATCTGCACCTGGCGGTGGAGAATAAAACCACCTTCCATGCCCTGCTGGACCATTTGCCGAATACAGAATTCCTGTCCTTGATCTACGGCGCGGGCTGGAAGATAAGCGCCGACATATTAATGCTGGATAAACAGCTGGGCATACCTCCCCGTGATTCAGCCGTCTACTATTTTGGGGATCTGGATTACGAGGGCATCAGCATCTGGCATGCATTGAACAGCCGAAGGCCGTCAATTCCTGCCGTGCCCTTTTACTCTGCCCTGTTGACTAAACCGGCCGCGCGGGGAAAAGAGACCCAGGCCTGCAACGAGGAGGCTGTAGGGGACTTCTTGACCTATTTTACGGCAGCAGAACAGGAGAAGATCCTGGATATATTAGGCACTGGGCGCTATTATCCGCAGGAGGGGTTAAGCAGCAGCGCATTGGGGGATATATGGAGGAATAGTTCGTGGAAATAGATACAAGCAATATTACCGTCCACTTTCAAGACCGGGTGCAGCGTTTGGCTATCTTCGATCCCCTGTACCGGCTGGAGAATAAAAAGACCACCGATAATAGCAACCGTCCGATTGACTATTTCAGTCTGGGCTTGCTGGCACTGCTTTTCTTCTTTGAAAACATGCTGCTGCGCAATCACCAGACCGGGGTAATGGAGCTGGCCGAGTTTTACCAGCAGCTAAATCAAGGTGAGTTGGACCTGGCCAGCGCCGGTTATGAAAAACTGGCCCGCGATGTTATCGAGGTTTTCCGCCCTCCCAGCGGCAAGCGCAATAGCCGCAGCTTTTACGATTGGAATAGCCGGCGGGAAGAGACGGTGTATTATTCAATCCTTAAGGCCAATCGCTACGACAGCAAAAGCAATGTACAATACTACACGCTGGATGAGCAGGGCCTGGAACTGGTTTTTGCCACCCGCGAATATTTCAGTGAGTTCCAGGTATCCATCAACCAGCTGTTGCTGCGCAAGCAGCTGGAAAGGGGTCAGTTCTGGGGAGCCCTGCGCCAGATCGATGAAATGCGGGTGGCGGTGGAAACCCTGGAGGAGAGGATTATCCGCATTAGGCACGAAATTCAGCGCAACATAGTATGTGAACCGACCTACCAGCGCTATCGGGAAATCGTGGAGGAGATTCATCTGCGCCTGAGCCGGGAGGATCAGGAATTTGAGGAATTGCAGAGTTTTATCGGTGAAACCCGGGAGCGCTTGAGTTATGAGCGAAAGACGGACAAAGATCAGAAGGCTTATGAGCTGGTGATCAGGATCGATGCCGAACTGGGCGCCGTACATCATCAACACGGCCAATTGTTAAGGGAAAGCATAGAATTGAAGACCACTGCCTTGCAAGCCGCCCAGGAATCCCTGTATTATGCCGGAATCGATTCTTTCAATTTCCAGAAGGAAATTACGGAGCCCTTGTTCTCCGCGCCCCTGCCGCTGACCGCCGCGCGTACCCTGGTGGAGCCCTTCTTATATCTGGAGCGCCAAGAACAGTGGTCGCCGCTATCGGTTTTTGCCAGGCAGAGGATAGACCGGCGCCGGAGGGACGAGGGGCTGGAGGTGTTCCTGCAAGCCCTGGATGAAGAGGTCGACGCGGTTCGCCGCGAGACCCTGCGCCAGAACTTTCGCCGGTTTATGCAAATAATTCTGGAAGCCATGGGTTCCGGGGAGGCCATAAGCCTGGAGGAAGTAATCGAGTATTGTGCAGGAAATGAAGAGATGAAATTACTGCAAAGCCGGCCTTTTTACGACTTCTGGATACTGCTGCACCAGGCCTCTCCTATCGAGGTCAGCGGGGAAAACTCCGCTTTACATAAGAGTATTCTGGGGGCTGCGCTGGAATTGCTGCCGGAGCAGGTACGCAGCCTCAATGTGATCGAACAGGAGAAGGTGCTGACGATAGGCCGGCGCTACAGTATCCGGAACATGGAATTGAGATGGGAGCTGGATGAGGATGTTATATGATGAGCGTCAGGTAACCGCCGCCTTTCGGCTTTATGCCGCTCTGGCGGTCAAGGGATACGGAGACAAGGAGGCCTTGCGGCTTTATCTGGCTGATGATGTTATTCGCGGTCTGGTAGAAGTATTTGCCCAGGAGGTGGAGTGTACGGTCATTCCTGCCGGCGACCAGCTCCTGCTGATACCGCTGGCCCTTAGCTCACCCTTTCATATATCCAACCAGAGTCTAAAGGAACGCTATCTGCCGTCCCGCGCGACCAATGCCGACATCTATCTGATGTATGTGGCTGTAATAATATTCTTTGGGGAGTTTTACGACAGCTACCAGACCGATGAACCTACCCGGACCTTTCTATCCCTGGACCACTGGCTGGACCGCTTGAATGAGCGGCTCCTGGCCATAAAGGAAATAGACCGGGAAGAACTGGAACGGATGGAGCAGGCGCAGGAATACAACTGGCGTCAGGTAGTTGAACAATGGGAAGCCCTGGATGACTTGAAGGAGAAGGTCAAGGCCCAGGATGCGCGCACTAACAGCCGCCTGGCCTTTCTTAATACGGTTAAGAGGTTTCTGGAGGACCAGGGCCTGGTCAAGGATATCGGAGCCGATGAATTGGAACTTACGGAAAAGGCTCGCACCATTATACAGCGTTATTACATGGAAGTGGAGCACAATCAGAGTATCCTGGAGTTTATTTACCAGGCCGGTCAGGGGAAGGAGCTGGATTAATGCCCTCAATAGCCCGCATTCGCTTTACCAATCTGGTTTTTGAGAACGGAGCCAAACGCTACCTGGATGATATCTTCAGGTTCGATGGTAATAACGGCATAATCCTGCTGGAAAACGGGGGAGGCAAGACCGTTTTCGTACAGGCGGTTTTGCAGACTATTCTGCCGCACACGCCGCTGGCCGACCGCAAGGCCAAGGATACCTTCACCCTGGTCAACAGCCCGGCCCACCTGGCGGTGGAATGGATAATCAATGACAAGCCGCGGCGGTATGCCCTGACCGCGGTTACTCTTTTCGGTACCAAGGACGGTATGGATTCCTATAAATACGTTTATGAATATGAGCCGGGGGACCAGCATGGCCTGGAGGGATTGCCCTTGGTCCGGACCGGGGAGGGTGGCCGGATGCGGCCCTCCGGCCGCGAAGAAATGCTTGATTACTATCAGCAGATGAACCGGACCCACCTGGCGGCGCATTACTTTTCCAGCAACCGTGAATACCAGGGATACCTCGAGGAGTACTTCAAGATTATTGCTTCCGAGTGGAGAAGCGTGGCCAGGATCAACAGCGCCGAGGGCGAGATCGAAGGCTTCTTCGACGGCTGCCGCACTACCACCCAACTGGTGGATCAACTGCTGATTCCCACGGTGGAAGAAGCCCTGGCCGGAAAAGGGACCCAGGATTTTGTGGAAACCTTTGAGAAGCAGCGGGAGCATTTCAAAAAGCACCGGCAGTTAAGGGAGCGGATCGAGGAGAGCCAAAAGGTAGATGGGCAAATATCGGGTTATGTTGCTCATTACTCGCGCTATGAAGATGCCTGGCAAGCATTGCATAAGGTAAAGGGAGAAACCAAATCACTGCACAGGTTGGCGGGGGAAAGGCTGGGCCAGGTACTACAGGGCCTGGAGGGCAACCGTTTGGCTCATGACCAGCTGCGGCAGGAGAGAAATGAACTGGAGCGCAGGGAAGCCTCCTGCCAACTGGCTGGGCTGGAGCAGGAACTGGATCAGGCCGGCCAGCTCTATAACCACCTTCGCGAAGAACAGCAGTCTTACCAAAGCGACTATGATACCAGGAACACTCGCTGGCATAACCTGGATATAGCCAGGCTGCGTAAGCGGATTGCCGGGAGTCAGGATGAGATCGGGTATTATTCGGACCAGATACAAGCCCTGGCCAGTGATCCGGATATCAAGGATTTGGAACACCGGATAAAGAATAATGCAGGCGGTCTGCGCTATTGTTTTCTGCAGGAAGAGGGCTTGCTGGATAACAGAAGATCCGAACTGCAGAGTGAACTGGATAACATCCGGCACGAACTGCGGGATATCGATGTTAAGAGCCGGGAAGCCCAGACCGTCTATCAGAACTGGTTGGTGAGAAATGGCCAGGCGGAGACCCGGGTCAAGCAGGCGGAAAGGGAAATGCACAGGCTCGCCGGGCAAATCCTGGCCAACCCCCTGGGGGACAATGTGCGTCAGGAGAAGCTGAAATGGGAACGGCGCACGGCTGAGTTGGAGCATGATCGCGGCCAGAATCAACTGCTGGAGTTGCAGATGCAGGAGGAAGAACAACTGCTCCGGGAAGACCTGGAACGCTTGCGGCCAGATCTGCAAAAAATTCTGCTGGAAGAAGGTAGAGTCAAGCAGGTTCTGGACCATATTGGAAAACAACAGGAAGGTCTGTTGCAACGTATAAAGGAAATGAACCCCGAACTCTATGCGGTGCATTCCATCTATACTCAGCAAAGCACCGTTGTCAGCCACCTGGAAGGGGCTATAGAAAACCTCCATGCGCTCAAGGAAAGGGCCATACTCCAGGAAAGCCAGGCCCTGGCGCTCCACAGCCTATATGAGTCCAGCACCTGTTATGCGGCTGATCCGGTGATCGAGATCTGGATCAGCGAATGGCGCGAGCAGTTCACTTACCTGGAGCTGGGTTCGGTCTATGTGGGGAAAGCCGCCCGCCAGCTGGCCTATTCCGAAAAAGAGTATTTCGAGATCTATCCCTTTTGGGCTATAACTCTGGTCTGCCACTCCGCCGAGGCGGACCGCTTGATAACCCGTCTGGGCCGGCAAGCCGGGCGACTCACTCATCCGGTTTTTGTGCTGACCCAGGAGGAAGCGCGGGCCATACTGGACCGTAGAGATTACCAGGAAGCCTCATCCTCCGCCGATTGGCCGGCGCTCCGCCGGGTTTTCCCCGCCAGTTGGGAGATCAACCTGGCTGAAGGAGCCTTTCAGGACTGGAAGATGGAACTGGAACGAAATGCTCGGGAGGCCGGGGCCGAGCGTAAACAGCAGGAGAAAAAACTACAGAATATGAGGCTGCTGGCGCGGCAGCTTGGCGACTTTTGGGAGCAGTATCCCTATGAAGAAAATCGCCGCTTGCAGGAAGCCTGGCGGGAGTTCCATGAACAGGGTCAGGAGATCGCCCGGTTAATACGGACGGCGGAGGAACGTCAGAAGGAACTCGCCAGCCTGCTGAAGAGCCTGGCCCGGAAGATCGCCGCCATGCAGGAGGAACAGGCTCATTTGAGCACTCAGATCAGACAGGCCAACGATTATATCCGTAACGAGGGCGAGCGGGACAGTGGCCGCCTGGATCTACAGCAATGCCTGGAAAAAATACCTACCCTGGAAGCGGAACGGGACCGGATGCAGAAGCAGAAGACGCGAGCGGAGGAGAAAGGCCGGGAATTACAGAATGAAATAGTGAATGTCACCGGAGAGCTGCGACATTTGCAGGGACAGACCCTATATAAAGAGGTGGCGGCCGCCTCCCCGATGGTCAGCGACCGGGGGCGCTCTCTACTGGAGGCGGAGCGGCAGGATCTGCTGGATGCTCTTAATCAAAAGCAAAAGGGGCGCCAACACCTGGAGGATCGTCTGGCTCAGGCCCGCCGGGCCCAAGAACAGGATGAAAACGAATTGGCCATTAAGCTGCGCAGCTGCGATGTCCCGATAATTGAGGATATGGTTTTTCCTCCCGACGGGGACCGGGAGATCGACAGTCTTCTCCAACAAATCGCTGATCTGAAGCAGATATTGAAGCAACTCGAACCCGGCCTCAAACAGGCGGAAAAGGACGAGGCAGTAGCCAGGGACCGTTTTGACAGCCGGCAGAAGGTGTTTTATGAAAAGTACCCGGAACGGGTTGCCTTCAGCAAGCCGCTGGCAGTGGTGAAGGAAGAATTGCAGCAAGAGTATGAGGAACTGAGGATCCGCCAGGACTATCTGAACCAGCAGGAAAGCAATCTGAAGGCGGAGAGCGACCGGTTCGGCGAGGCTCAAGCCGAATTGGACAAGAAAGATGGGCGCTACGAGTATCTATCGGATAAGGTCATGGCGGTGGAGCTGCCTTCGACAGTGCTGCAGGACTTTTCCTACCAGACGCTGGGTATCGTCAACCAGTATATCATGAAGCTGCAGGAAGAGCAGGCTCAGGTAAATCAGCTCCGGGAGGACCTACGATCCCAAAAACGGCGGCTGGAACTGTTTTGTCAGGAGGAAATCAAGGATGCCCGGCTGCGGCGAAAAGTAACAAACGGCCTGGAATTACGGGACAATTATCAGGAGGTGCTGGACTGGCAGAGCCGGCTGAGCCAGCGAATTGCCCTGGCTATTCGCCACGCCGAAGATGATATGCGCGAGCATGACCGTGAACTGCAGCAGTTCATCAACTATCTGCACAATTATCTGCAGACCATGGCCGGGGAACTGCGCATCATTCCCCGCAAGACGCGGGTTAAGGTCGAGGAGGATTGGAAAGATATCTTCCTGTTTGAGGTGCCGGACTGGGATGAACAGGAGGGCAAGAGCGAGTTGCGCCATCATGTGGACTGGATGATCAGTCAGATCGAGAGCGACCAGTATAAGGATGATAGCGGCAATGAAGATTATGCCCGCCTGCACCGGGATATCGAAAAATGGCTGCGCCCCCAGCAGCTCTTACGCAATGTCATGAAGGAAAAAAACATAAAGGTCAGATGCCGCAAGGTGACTGCCGATGGCAAAGTCAGCAGCCACCCTAGCCCCTGGGAGAGTTCCAACCAGTGGTCGGGCGGGGAAAAATGGAGCAAGAATATGGCGCTGTTTTTAGGTATTCAAAACTATCTGGCCGAGAAGCGGCAGGCCACCAACCCCGCAATGAAGCGCAACCGGGCGGTTATTCTTGATAATCCCTTCGGCAAGGCCTCCAGCGAGCATGTCCTGGACCCGGTGTTCTTTATCGCCGAACATCTGGGCTTTCAGATCATCGCCCTTACCGCCCTGGCGGAGGGCAGCTTTGTCAGGGATTACTTTCCCATCGTCTACAGCTGCCGGCTGCGGCCCAGCACCAGCGCCGACAAATACATCATGGCCACCCATCAGGACATCCGCCATGCCTATTTTCAGGATCACGAGCCGGAGGCACTGCGGCGCTTAGGGGAACAAAAGCAGTTGGAGCTGTTTTAGGGATAATTTTACTGGTGGAAGACATTGGTGAATTTAAGGTATCATAATCAATCGGTCGGGAATAATAGTATCAAAAGATAACTTTTTCTTGAAGATGATTCTCTGCCGTGGTAATCTATTTATAGATAGAGGTGGCAACATGGCAGACGGGGAGGTTCGGCCCAGATCTGAAGTAATATCCTACCTGCAAGATATTCAAGCAAAGCTTATGCTTGACGCACTCAATAACCTTATTATTTGGCCTCGAGGGGATCGAAAAAATCAGCAATGTATGGAAGAATTAGGATTGCGGCATAATGATGTGGCCGATATTCTAATGAAACTAGAGGAAAAGCATTACAACGAGACATTACCGGATTATGATTTCCCCGGAGAATGGCTTTGGCTTTTTTTCTATCAATACTATGAGCATGTATTGTATATCAAGATAAAACTCCGGGCCAAGGTTATTTGCGTATCCTTTCATGAACAGGAATATGATGATTAGGCAGGAGCATAAAGGAGGGGACCTGGTTATGGATAAGGTTTATTGCTACCTGTGTGACCAAATGAACGATGTGATTATCAAAGGCGAAGAGGAAAGCCATTCCATAAAGGGAACGTCAGTGAACTGTGAAGTCGAAAATGCCTATTGCCAGCATTGCGGTTCCAAAGTATATGTACCGGCGTTAAATGATGCCAATCTGGATCGGATGGATGGTGCTTATCGGGAGCAGCAAGGGATTATTTCGGTTCCCGAGATTGAGGCTCTCCTGGAACAATATAATATTGGCGCCAAACCATTGTCGAAGATGCTAGGTTGGGGTGAAATTACTATTCTGCGATACTTAAAAGGCCAGATTCCGGATCGGGCACATAGCGCTACTCTATTAAGCCTCAAAGCCCCTGGTATTTTTGCTAATTATTTTGAACAAAAAAAGGACTTATTGACCTCGGTCGCCTGTGCCAAGATAGCAACTGCCTTGAAAGGATTAGAGGAAAAGCCTGGTCAGGAGGCTGAAGAATTATTGGAACGGTCGCACCGATTGGTTAAAGCTTACGGCCAGACACCAAATGTTTACAATGGTTTTACTCCATTTAACCTGGAAAAGACGGTACAGACCATACTGTTTTTCATTAAAGGAGAGGGCCCCGTTTATGTGACCCGTATGAACAAATTACTATGGTTTGCTGATATGCTCTGCTATAAATTGAGTGGACGGCAGGCGATTACCGGATTGGTTTATCAACATAATCATTTCGGGCCAGTCCCGCGCTGGTGGGATTATTTATATGGTAGCCTGGATGAGGTATATATCACCTTGCTTGAGGGCAAATATGGCACCAGAATCGATGCGCTGGCTGAATTTTCTGCCGAGGTATTTTCGGAAGACGAATTGGAAGTGTTGCAGAAGGTGGCCAAGCAATTCAAAGGTTGGAGTGCAGCCAAGATTTCTGAGTATTCTCACCACGAAACCGCTTACTCTCATTCTGCTAATGGAGAAGCTATTTCTTTTGAATATGCCGGTGATTTGTCTTTGAGGTGAAATAAAACCAAACATAAAGCAAACGTTAACTGACGAACCGTGTGTTTTGTTATATTTCCGCATTATATCCGTAGAAATTGATACGGATATAATGCGGATTAGTTTTTCTGATAGGTTTTATAAATAAGTCCGAACGCCTCTTCAATGTCAGGGGACAGGATTGTTGGAATTCTTTTCATTGCTGCGACAACTCGCGTACTTGTCGTTGCGAGGAGCGTTAGCGACGCGGCAATCTTAACCCCCGTCCGACAACCTAGCTCTAGGGTAAGACAATTAAGCCAGAGGACGAAACGTTTTGGATGATGCAAAAGACCCTCGCGGAGCTTTTCGAAGAGGCAACTATTAAGGATTCCTTAATAGTTCAAACTGAGGGTAAACGAAAGATTACCCGAAAGGTGCAGCTGTACAACCTGGATATGGCTATTGCGGTTGGCTACCGAGTGAACTCCAAAAAAGCAACCCGATTTCGACCAGCGATAACAAAGCATTTGAAGAATATTTATGATGAAGAGGAATTGACTCGAAAAGCAACTGTTTCCAAAATGGAAATGGTTCAAATAGAAGGTACCCGGGAAGTTTCTCGACTATTAGGGTTTAACTACCTGGCAAGCAGCGCCGGATGGCAAAATCGAAATCATCAACCTGTCCTGGTGTTGCTCATCTACAGCCAATAACCTTACATATACAGCGATACATTTTCTGGTATCATATACTTAGGGTTATTCCATGTTTCAGTTTTTCAGGCAAGGGAGTGAGATGACATGGCACTTAAGTCTGCAGAGATTAATCTCTTATCGGGACAGCGCGAAGGACTGCACGAGATGAAGCAGAGGCTGCAGGCATCTTTTCCGGTTCAGGAAATACTGGTATTCGGTTCCGTAGCCCGGGGTACTGCCGGGGAGGACTCTGATATCGACGTGCTGGTCATTACTGCTGCTCCATTAAGCCATAAAGAAAAACGAGCAATGTCAGGTATCACCTTTGAGATCGATCTGAAATATGGAACCTGTATCAGCCTGATCGTGGTTGACGCCGCTTCCTGGTATAACGGTCTCTATCCATATACTGCGTTTTATAACGAAGTACAAAGAGACGGGGTGACCATATGAACTGCAGGAATTGCTTGAACAGGTTACATCATTCTTAGCTGTATGTGATCAGCTTATTGAGAAATTATAACGGTAGGACCATAAAGCCTTAATAGAAAGCTATCCCAAAACCGCAGAAGCACATCATAGAGAAATAGATTTTGTGGCCAGCCGGCTGTCCATTTTAGGGGTAGCTGATCTTGAACGACTGGCAACTGCCTTATATGTGATGCAGGAAGAAGGAGATGCCCCGGTCGCAATTCAAGCGCAAAGAATCAACGAGATCAAACCTCACATTCCGATAAGTAAGGCTGAGGAGGCCATCCATGAGGTTAAAAACCTGACACAGGAATATGCAGCGATGCTTGCCTAGCATTGGCCGACCGATATCGTTTAATTTAAACCCGCTACGGCGGGTTTTTGAGTTTTCTGGGCAGAAAGGTCTGATATTTATACTGGTAACCGGATTAGTAAAGGTTTTGTATTATAAAGTGCGGTCCATGAAGTTAAACAAGTTCCCCATTACATTATCAATTCAAAAAGTCGACCTGTCACTTATTCCGATCTGGTCATGGACAGCATTATATGTTAAGTGCTGAAAAAACGATTGGAAGAATGCCCAAAAATCAGAAGCAATAATCAAATATATTAATGAAATGAAGCCATATCTATTTACGATCGAATTTGATCGGCATATAATGGATTTATTGGAATTCTGTCAAACAGGAGGGGTGCTGTGGCTATCCGATGCAATTTGTCCACCTTGATGGGGCAAAACCGATATAAAATTCAAGACGTGCATGAAAAGACCGGCCTTTCACGCACTGCAATATCAAGTTTGTATCATGACAATACGCAACGTTACGACCAAGAAACGCTAAGTAAATTGTGCGAGTTATTCAAGTGCGGAGTTGGCGATCTGTTGGAATATTACGAACCAAAGCAGAATTCGTAAGAGACTGTCCTGCTTATCAAACAGAACGCATAATAGAGTGGTTGGGGGAGGAGGTGTGCGGAATGTGGTGCAGGAATTGCAATCGAGAAACTAATAGCGAAATATGCGAGCTATGCGGCGGTCCGATTGATAACGATCATCCTTTTGAGACTTACTGGTGCGAAGATTGTAGGGTGCCGCTTATCAAAGCAGCGGGTACGGCAGATATAAATACCTGCCCCGTATGCGGAGGTACCGCTACATATCTGTGCGTAGATTTGCGCCCGGTTTTCCCCGAAGAACGTCTTTTGTTGGAGCTCATGACAGCTAAGCCTTTTGCATATATCGAAAAAAGTGTATGGGCATCAAACAACCGCTATTATATTGAAGGAAAGCCCAAAGTAGTTTCTCTGAGGACTTACAAGAAACACTCGCCTGAAGAAATTGGCAGGCTCTGGCAGCAGTATCAGCCGCTCAATAACGATCTGTTTTTTAAAAGGAATATCGAACGATTTGTGCAGGCAAATAAGGTAAGGCATTACTCTTTGTTTGACGAAGCATGCACCTTTATTAAGGATAGCGCAGAACATTACCCTCGCGAGAATATCGTGCTTTCGTTTTCGGGCGGGAAAGATTCAACAGTTACGGCGGATTTGGTAGTCCGGGCCCTGGGTGACCCAAGCCTTGTATATATTTTTGGTGATACTACACTTGAGTTTCCTTTGACTCTGGAATATGTGGCAAGATTTCGCCGGAATAACCCTAAAGCCATTTTTAAAACTGCGAAGAATAAGGAGCAAGACTTCTATAAGGTTTGCGAGGACATAGGTCCACCAGCCCGTATGCTGCGCTGGTGTTGTTCTATGTTTAAAACCGGCCCGATTACACGTATGATGAATAGCTTATATTGGGATAAAAGCATTTTAACATTCTATGGCATACGTAAGTGTGAATCGGTTTCTAGGAGTAAATATAAACGTATTGAGGATGAAGCTGAATCAATAAAAATCCAAAAGCAGAAGGTCGCTTCTCCAATTTTCTATTGGAAGGATATTGATATCTGGCTTTACATATTCAGCAATGATATTGATTTTAATGATGCCTACCGTTTGGGATATGATCGGGTAGGATGTTGGTGTTGCCCTAATAACAATGAACGTGCGCAGTTCCTTTCCGCAATTTATATGCCAGACCAGGCAAAGAAGTGGCAAGAGTTTTTAGTGAGCTTTGCCCGTTCCATCGGCAAACCTGATGCTGAACATTATGTCGATACCGGTAAGTGGAAAGCCCGGCAGGGCGGTAATGGCCTTACTGCCGCCGAGGATGTGAAAATCCATTTTACCAACTGCACCACAGAGGATTACGCAAAAGTTTATAGCCTTAATAAGGCAATAGACGATTCCATTTATGAGATGTTTATACCCTTTGGCTATCTAGCACCTGAGCTTGGACGGAAACTCATCGGTGAGGTCATTGTTGCCGATGTGGGAACGAATGTACCGATTTTAGCCATACAGCCGTATTCGCAGGATGGTTACGAGCATGCGGTCAAGGTGAAAAGTTTGAATGTAGCCAATCATGATGATTTACAGCGCCTAGTTGGTTATCAGATTAAAAAATATAACGCCTGCCGCAGATGCCTCAAATGTGAATCACTTTGCGCGAGCGGGGCGATCTCTATAGTCGATGGCGTTTACCATATTGACGCAAATAAATGTGTCCGCTGTAAAAAGTGCGTAACCGCTAAGTATTTGGAGGGTGGTTGCTTGATGGACAAATATTTGCGGACGAAAGTATAAATATACGGATTGGAGTACGGCATAATGAAATTTAGAGCGCATGATACCTTTTTCATCAGAAAAGGTTGGCTGAATAAAGGTATGAAAAACGTACTGCATGAGCCGGGCGTTTTTATGGGCGCGGCTGGAAACCCGATGGATGTTCTCGGCATCGGCGCTAATATGATCAAGGCGCTCCGTTATTGGCTCCAAGCGGTCGGCCTAACCGTTGAGCCGCAGGGTGGCAGACGCACACAACAGCTCACACCACTCGGCGAAAGAATACTTGCTAACGATCCATACACCGAAGAAATGGGGACGTTATGGCTGCTACATTACAAACTTGCTACCAATCAGGCTGATGCGACGGCATGGTATTTCTTTTTTAATGAGTTCCGGCTTATGGAGTTTACCCGAGACGATTTCGTTTTACATCTCAATAACTACATTCGTATGCAGGGCGAGGAAGTGTCTGAGCGTTCTCTTGAGGATGACATCACCTGTATCATCAATACTTATGTGCCTCGCATCGAGTCAAACCCCGAAAAGGTGCAGCCTGAAAGTAACATCGATTGTCCCTTAGGCGAATTGGGACTTCTTGATATTATGAACAGGAAGAAGCGTATATACAAGAAAAGTACTCCAAATAAGGACAGCATTCATCCATTGATCCTACTTGCAGTTATTTTGGATCAGGCGAATGGCCAAAAAGAAATACGGATTTCGGCGCTACAAAATGATCTGTGCAATGTCGGAAAGGTGTTCAATCTCGATATCATTTTACTTACGTACCTACTCACCAGAGTTGAGCACATGGAACTGATCAAAGTTATCCGAACAGCAGGGCTTGACGTTATCCAAATTGAAACGGACATGGAGTTCCTTGATTGCGTCGATGCGTATTATGCAGCAATCAATAACTAAGCCGCAGGCAGGAGATGAAAGAATGGATAAACAGAAGATAACGATTGCTAAAGGCTTTCAAACCTCTGTTAATATCGCATACGATTTATATAACGATGATAAGGTAAAAAGCTTCATCCCTACTATTTCGTCGCTAGATGTGATAGAAGATGTGCTTCTAAGCACAGCTCCAGGGTCCAACCAAAGGGCGCGCTTACTCATTGGCGCATATGGGCGGGGCAAATCTCATATCATCCTCGTTTTGATGTCGCTGCTTTTCAAAAAGGACGCTACTTTGTTCACTTCCCTGCTTGAGAAGATGAAAGCCCATAATCCCAAGTTGTGCGATTATGCTGAGGAATATATTAAAAGCGACAAGGCGCTGTTGCCCGTCATCGTCAGCGGTAGTAGCGTAAGCCTTACACAGTCGTTTTTAAGCGCCCTACAACAATCGCTAAAAGTAAATAATCTTGAAAACCTGATGCCGGAGACACATTTTAAGGCATCTATCAATACCATTGAGAACTGGAAAGAAAACTATCCGCACACTTTTAAGGAGTTTGTAAAGAAGCTCGGCAATCCTGTGGATGATTTCATACTATCTTTGAAAGAATATGATTTGGCATCGTATGAGAAGTTTGAAAAATTGTATCCCGACCTGACATCTGGTAGCATTTTCAACCCCTTCATGGGCTTTGATGTAGTTGAACTATATGAAGCTGTGGTGAACAGGCTGAAGGACCATGGTTATGACGGCATGTTTATCATCTATGACGAGTTTAGCAAATACCTTGAGGCGAGCATTACCAATGCCACCATCAGCGACATCAAACTTCTTCAGGATTTTGCAGAAAAGTGTGACCGTAGCGGGCCTAAGCCAATGCACCTGATGCTCATATCACACAAGGATATTTCCAACTACATCGACGATAAGCTCCCAAAGGAGAAGGTGGATGGCTGGCGGGGTGTTTCTGGGCGGTTTAAGCACATTAATCTACATAACAACTTTTCACAGATGTATGAGATCATATCGGCGGTCATCAAAAAAGAGCCTGGTTATTGGAAAAGCTTTTGTATTAAGAACGAGGAGAAGATCAATGATCTAAAATCGCGATTTATGAAAAGCAACCTGATTGATGCCGTAGATGCCGATACCGCTATCGTGGGTTGTTACCCTTTGCACCCAGTTTCAACCTTTATTTTACCGAGATTATCAGAGAAAGTAGCGCAGAATGAACGCACCTTGTTTACCTTCCTGTCGGCCGAGCAAAAGTTTACTCTTTCAGCCTTCTTGAAGTTGGCTGAGGATAATTTTCCGTTACTTACGCCGGAGTACCTTTATGACTATTTTGAATCGCTCTTGCGAAAAGAAGCGTGGACAACGGGCATTCATAAACAATATAAATTGACGGAGACCGTCCTTAGACGGGTCGAACCGGATTCCCTTGAAGCTAAAATCATCAAAACAATTTCACTTATTTACATTATTGAGCAGTTTGAAAAACTGCCGCCCATTTATGATGTGATTGTTGATGCGTTCCGGGATAGTGTAGAAAATATAGAACAGATCAGCAGGGCGTTGTCCAACCTGATTGAAAAGGATTGTATTGTTTATCTGAAACGCAGTAACAATTACCTTAAGCTGAAAGAGAGCAGCGGCGTTGATATCCCAAGCGAAATCCAAAAGATGGTCGAGAAGTTTGCGCACAACATGAGCGTAACTAAGATTCTCAATCAGTCCGCTTTTGACAGCTTCATGTACCCCACGGGGTACAACGATGAGCATGAAATAACACGGTATTTCAATTTTACCTTTATCAGCAGCACGGACTTCTTTGAAGTGGAGGACTGGAATCGCAAGTTAAGACAAGATGGCTCTGACGGATCGGTTTTTGCTGTTATACTCCAAGGAAAAAGCGAGACCGAAAGTATCCGTGCTTTGATTACCAAGGGGAATTGTAATCATAACCGCGCGGTTTTTGTGATTCCCACTGATTATGTGGACATTGAGAAAATGGCCTATGAGTATTATGCAGTATTACAGCTTAAAGCACTGGTTGTAGATGACGAACTGCTTGCTGATGAGTATGACATATATATCGAAGATTTGGAAGAAGTCATCGGTAGCTTCATTGCTTCATATACGCGGCCGGAATTAGATAGCGTGGAATATTACTATATGGGGGAGAAACGGGCTATTTCACGAAAGGCGCAAATCTCCGCGCTACTTTCCCATATATGCGCTGCCAACTATCCTCACATGCCAATTATCAATAATGAGTCGATCAATAAAAATATCCTGCCGACAACCGCAATCAACAGTAGGACAAAGCTTATCGCCGGTCTGCTCGAAAACGACCTCGAAGCTAACCTGGGACTGAGTGGGACGGGTCAGGACGTATCGTTCATGAGAAGCACATTGATTCATACAGGCGTGATTTGTGATGCTGATACTGCGCCTTTTATCAACTTAGAACCTGAGTATACAAATCTGCGGAATATGTTCGCAGTATTACAGGAATTTTTTGTTGGCCCGGAGCGTGTGGGCGAGCAAAGTTTTAGTGAGCTGTACGATACGTTGACCTTGTCGGAGTACGGTATCGGCATGAAAAAAGGCGTTATCCCGGTCTACATTGCCGCTGTGCTTCATCAGCATAAAAAGAGCCTAGTTATAAAGAACCGGGATAACGAGGTTAAAATTACCGCTGATGTCCTTAACAGCATTAACGAAAAACCCGAAGATTTCTCGGTTATTCGTGTGGATTGGAACGCCGAAAATATGCAGTATATGATTGATATTGAGGATTTATTCAGGGAATACGTTGTGGAAAAAGAAAAAAACTACAACAGTTTTACTTATATCGTGCTTGCTATGAACCGATGGTTTATTGCGTTACCTAAATACGCAAAAGAAATGACTGAGTTTTATTATGCTAAGGCCGATAAGCTTAAAATTATAGCCATATCGAAAGAGCGAAAGAAGTTTGTCAACAGCTTGAAAATTGCTGACAATAATGCGCGTGAATACTTATTTGAAAAAATACCGGCATTTTTTGGCCTAAAAGAGTTTTCGCCGACTGTTGCCGACAGTGTTATGAAAACAAAAGAAATTTACGATTCAGCTATTTCCGAATTGGTGAAGGCCCTTGCCGTTGATGTTAAAACCATGTTTGGTTGTGGTTGGAAACCTAATGCCAGTCTGACTTCCGTTATCAAGGATTGGGTAGAGAAGTTGGACGAAGTGACCACACGATACATTTTTCCTAACAATGAAAACCGAATTTTGGAGCTGATGAGCACGATTACAAACGATGAGTCGACGTTTATCCAACGCCTGGGTAAAACAGTTACTTCTCTGCGGGTAGAGGATTGGAACGCAGGTACAATAAAAAAATTTCTGTCTGAGTTGGATGACTTCAAGAAAACCATTGAGAATTTTAATGTGCAGAACAAAAATAACGATACACCGTTGTTTGATGTTTATAAGCTGTCTTTCGTATCAAAAGATGGCAAGGAGGTTGTCCGAACATTTGCGAGAACCGAATACAGCCCAAAAGCGAAGCTTTTTTTGAACGAAATCACAAGCAATATGGAAGAATACGGGCAGGCGATTACCGAAGGAGAAAAACGGCAGGTTCTCATAGAACTGCTTGAAAGATTGTGTTAGGAGGACGTCTTTACATGGAATTGCTAGATATGTGTTGCAAAATGAGAACGCATACACTGCCTTTTTTGCTGAATCCGGATGGTGAGTGGGATACATTTGATTCCGATTACCAACATATTTTGGACAACGATTGGCGAGAAGTAAAGTTTCTTAATGAGACTGGGGACCGATTGAGTGATGCAATAAGAACGATCCCAAATGATACAGGTGGAATATATACATTTATTATTAAGCCAAATGTTATTTCCGACGTTCATCTGTATATTGCCTATATAGGAAGAGTTCAGTCAACAACTACACAAAATTTAAGAAAAAGAATAAGGGAATATTTTCGAGATACACGCCCTTTAGTTGTGTTGATGCGTGAAATGTGGGGCAAGTATTTATATGTAAGATATTTACCGCTTACAGATAATGATCAAATAAAGGGATTAGAGGAGCATTCCTGTAATCCTTAAAAACGGTCTTTGAAAAAAGAGACGCCCGTCACTACAATGAAATTGTGCTAGATCCCGCAAAGACGGCACAAATCAAAGTAGAGGAGGCGTCCCTATATG
>Ga0074198_1000726_pt1 | contig 29282 bp, 30 predicted proteins | sample EPASupsiteSAE323_FD_64527 | JGI IMG/M metagenome (GOLD analysis project Ga0074198, IMG submission 64527) | Bioremediated contaminated groundwater from EPA Superfund site, New Mexico - Sample SAE3-23 | ecosystem: Environmental > Aquatic > Deep subsurface > Groundwater > Contaminated ...
AACAGATATTGAAGCAGGAATAAATAAATTGCTTGAAGCAAATCATGGACTTAAGTTGATTACTGTAACCTGTGGGGCTAAGGGAAGCTTCTGCTGGTACAGTGGTAAGAGCAAATACATACCTGCTATAAAGGTTGATGCGATAGATACTACAGGGGCCGGAGATGGATTCATGGCAGGAATTCTATATTCAATACTGAGAAACGGTGGTCTTAGGGAAATGAAATGGGACACGGTTGAAGAAGCCTGCAAAATTGCGGGAATTGTTGGAGGTATAACCACAACCAGAAGGGGTGCAATAAGTGCATTGCCAGATATGGAGCAAGTGCGAGCATACCTTAAAAATTAATTAGAGAGATGTCGTGTACTTGTATATAAATTTTTATAAAGCTCAAAATTCTTCATATATATTTCATGGTTTGCAGGATTAGGTTTTATTATTTCTTCTTGTAAACTCACAAGTTTATTTGTTGATTCTTCGACAGAGGAAAACCATCCTGTACCAAGACCGGCAAGCATGGCTGCACCCATGCTTGCTTGTTCTATTACTGAACTAGTATATACATCAAAACCTAAAACATCAGCCATAATCTGCTTCCAGATTTTACTTTTTGCACCGCCGCCGGAAGAAATAATCCTATCCATTTTTAGTTCCATATCCGTAAAAATATCCATACAATCTTTTAATGAGAAGACAACGCCTTCCATAACTGCTCTAATCATAGCTGATTTAGAATGCTTTAGGGTAAGACCAAAGAACATACCCTTAGCAAGTGAGTCCATATGCGGAGTTCGTTCTCCTGTAAGATAAGGAAGAAATATTAACCCTTCACTTCCCGGAGGAACCTTTTCTGCAAGCTGGGTCATTTCGTCAAAGGAGTTTGTGTTTAATATCTTATCTTTCAGCCATTTCATCGATAATCCGGCAGAAAGGGTTGCACCCATTATGTTCCAGGTATTTGGAACAACATGGCAGAAGGTGTGGGTTCTTAATTTGCTATCATATATCGGAGAGTTGACAGGAGTAAATACTTGACCGCCTGTTCCTATTGTTACAGATACTATACCAGGTTTTGTTATTCCATTCCCAAGTGCTTGTGATGGTTGGTCTCCGGCTCCGAATACTATCGGAGTTCCTTCAAAAAGACCTGTTTCTGAAGCACAAGCGGATGTTACATATCCTGCTAGCGTATAAGGAGTAAAACATTCAGGAAGAACTTCAGGATTTAATTCCAGCATTTCAACAAGCTTTTGATTCCATTTTAAATTTGCTGTATCAAATAGAAGGGTGCTGGAAGCGTCAGTTATTTCGGAAGCGATTTTTCCAGTCATCTTATATCTTATATAATCTTTTGGCAGAATAACCTTGTGGATTTTTGAATATGTTGCTGGTTCATTGCGTTTTAGCCAGAGCAAGGAAGCACCAAAAAAACCTGTTGCTATAGGGTTTAAGGTCATTTGGGCAAGTGTTTCTCTTCCAATTGTGCTGTAGATATAATCAACTTCACTTTTTGTACGTTGGTCAGCCCAGATAATACATGGTCTAATTGGAATATATGCCTCATCCAATGCTACGATTCCATGCATTTGACCTGAAAAACCAATCCCGTCAATATCCTTGGAATTAATGTTTGTCCCTGCCAAAAGCTTTTTAATGGTAATACAGGTTTTAGCCCACCACATTTCAGGGTTTTGTTCTGCACATCCGGGTGCAGGAATATCAATGTTATAGCTTTCCTGGGTTATTCCTTTGATTTTGCCATTTTTATCAAGAAGAAGAGACTTAACACTTGATGTTCCCAAATCAATTCCAAGCAGATATTTCATAATATGCTCCTAAAAAATATTATATATGGAATTATAAGATAATATTTTATTGAAAATTTAATTTATCTACATTAAATGATAAAGAATTGATTAGATTTTTTCAATATTTTTTAAAAAAATGTGAAAAAGTATTTGAAGTAAGTATTCAATTTGAATATAATTAAAGTGTAATTGTTTCTTGTTCATTCCAATAGACCGAAGAATTTCGGCTAAACGTAAATTGGGTATTCCTAGTTGGTGATAAGTCCAAACTGTTTTCAGTTTAGACGGATGGTAATGTTGTGTCAAGACGTAAAAAAGAAGGGAGAATGTAAAGCTATGCAAGCTCGGGATGTATTCTTTATTGATTATGACGGAAGTTTAGCAGATTCTGGAGATATTGATGTCAAGCTCTTTGCTGAGTTAGTCGAAATGATGAGCCAACCAAATTTTGATTTAGTTTTGTGCTCTGGCAGACCAGCACCTTATTTGCAAGGAGTTAGATCCTTTTTCGGAAACAAGGTAAAGACGCCATATATCATAGCCGAGAATGGATCAGTTGTAGTTGTTAGGAAAGGACATAGGTTCTACTTTGAAATGCTTGTCCCATGGGATGAAAGACAAGCCATATTCAAAATCAAAGAAGACCTTAGAAAGATTCAACAGAGGAACAACTATGATTTTGTTGTAGAGTACGGAAAGGACTACTCTATTTCAGTTCACTGGGGTCGTTCTTTTGAGAAGGAAGCCTTTTGGGAATACTTCAACGGCAATATCGAATCATGGATTGGAGCCCAAAGGCTAAAGAAGATTAGATTTGTGCCGACATCGGATTGTATTGATATTTTTGGAAACTCAATTAGCAAGGCAACGGGTGTAAAACATGTACTACAGCATTATGCTCCAAAAGATTTAGGAAGAATTTTTTATGTTGGAGATAGTGCAAATGACATTAAAGCAGCACAAGTTGTCAAGACAATGGGAGGAAAAATACTAGCTCCCGAAAATGTAAGTTCTGATTTCCAACCTTTTGTTGATATTGTTGGCAAAGGCCGTACTCTTTCAGGGGTAATAGATGCTATCAAAACTGCTATCTAAGAAATTTATTAAAAGGACAAACCTATGCAGGGTTTGTTCTTTTTTTATAAATATTGCATAATTTTTTAGTTTGTATTATAATAACTGTATATAGATTTTTTGAAATTGAGATCTTTTTTGCCAAATTAGTGTGTAGTCTTCTTTCGATTATTTGATAATAACCGATTATAGATATCCAGCGTGAAAGGAGAATGAAATTATGGGCAAAATAATTGTTCTTGATTATGATGGGTGTATAGCTTCAACTGCAGACCCATACAGCGTTAATGCCAGTCTATTTCACGCGCAAATTCTTGCTGATATTTTAAAAAGTATAAAAGCAAATATTATATTCTGCTCTGGCAGGGGAATGGAGTCTCTTGAAGAAGCGGCCAAGGATTTTGAAACCTATGGTATCGAAGTTACGAGCATTATTGGAGAAGGTGGAGTATTCATTAAAGATAGAAAAACTGGAAAAATTGAAGTTATTGCAAAAGCAGAACAGATTGAATTCATCAGACGACTTAAGAATTTTTTTATAGATTTTGCAGACGGTAATAATTATGTAGTTCAAGATAACAAAGAGTCAGCTATTACTCTATTTAGAAATGAAAGAATATATTCTGACGATCAATTTTATATTAAGTTCCAAGATATAATGGGTTATCTTATTTCTTCTGGTTTGATTAAAGAAACTGATTTAGACAAGCTTCAGATATTCCAAACGGTAGAAGGAATTGATATCTATCCGTCAAGTGTTGGTAAAGATAAGGCTTTAAGAAGAATATTGGCATCGATTGAGCTTGATGAAACAATTATTGGTGCAGGTGACGGAAAAAATGATGTAAAATGGCTCAAACTTTTAAAGAGTGAATTTGGAGGTATTGTAATTACACCTAGTAATGGAGTGGATGAAGTAAAGAAAATCGCTGATTTTATAGGTGAAGGAGACAATATTAAGGGAATTATAGATTCATTTTACAAATATTTAGGATATTGTGTGGCAATTGATAAAAATGAAGAAATTCAATATGTCCTATCAGTTTAAACTAATGACTACTTATTCTAGGTTAGATTTGATTCTATATATTTTCTAGTATATCCAAAAGATATTAGTGGTTTATAAATATCATTTTCCAAGTCAGGAACATATGTCTTTATCCCTATAAATCTTCCTTCAAATATGTGCTTCCCAAGACTGGAAGGAATCATTACTGATTCACCTTTAGAAACATTTGTTATACCATTTTTATGATATATAACAACATTACCGTCAATTAAAGTATATATAAAGAATTTTTGCGGGTCGCTATTTAGAAACTTTATTCCTGACGAATTCCATAACTCACAGGCAAAATATTTATTTGCTGCAAGGATTTTTCGAAAGCCTTTGCCCATATGGACTAGCTTTATACCCGGTAGTTTTTGATTTTTGCTTTGAGTAAAGTCTATCACATCTAATGCTTTTTCTATATGAAGAGGTCTTTGGGGATTACCCAAAGAATCTTTTCTGTTATAATCGAAAATTCTATATGTTGCATCAGAATTTTGCTGTATCTCTATCAATGTTATACCTTCGCAAAGCCCATGAACAGTTCCAGCAGTAATATTTATTATATCTCCAGGGTAAACATTCATTTTATTTAAATGTTTCTCTACCGTTCCGTTTATAATTGATTTTTCCAAATCTTTTTTTGTAGTGCCTTCAATAAGACCATAATAAATATAGGCATCAGGTTTGGCAGAAGCTATGTACCACATTTCGTTTTTACCTGATTCACCATTTTCATGAATTTTTGCGTATTCATCATTGGGATGAACTTGTATAGAAAGTTTATCATTCGCATCAATAAATTTTACAAGAAGGGGATATTTTTTATGAACCATTTTAATTCCAACAATCGAGGCGCCATATTGGTCTATAACTTGGTTTAGAGATTTCAATCTGAGAAGACCGTTTCCTATAATGCTTGTTCCATTTGGATGGCAGGAAGCTTCCCAACTTTCAGCTATCCTTTTTGAAGGAAGGATTTTACCTAAAAAAGAAAGATTTGTGCCACCCCAAATATAATCTTTGTAGACTGGTTCAAAAGTCATTGGATAAAGTGCTTCTGATGGTATTTCTATAATAATCACCTTGTTTCAAAATAATTACTAATAGTTTTTACTATTAGTAAATTAATATTCAGAAACAGTGAGGATATTAAAAAAAGTTTATCAATAAAATTCAAAAATCAAAATTTTACTGATAAACCTATTTTAGTTTGCTTTGTTCCCATTTATTTAAATTTTAACTACCCATTTAATCATGCCAGTATCGTGTTTATTTATCATATTTGGATTATGAGGTATTACCCTAAAGGTATATCCATAATTACCGCCATCTTCAATTTCAATTTTCCCAGTATAGTTATATGTGCTGTTTCCAGCTTGTTCTGCAAGCTCCATCGGTCTGATTATGGCATTTTCAAGTATATTATTTTCGCCAACCTTTCCATAATACAATTCAACTGAAACATCTGAAGGACTAATGTTTCCGAGGTATACGGTGGCCGCTGTATCAATTACTTGACCTACAGAAATTTTGCTTTCATCAAAGAAATTTATGTTTTTAGAAGGAGTAATCTGTACTGAAGACCAATCACGTTCGATGTATGATTTCCAGTCAGCCAATGATGTTGGAATTTCATAATTGCTTTCGCAGATTCTACGTGTTCTATCAATTTGGGGGATATAGTATTTGTTTATATAATCCTGAAGCATTCTGGTTGTACTAAAGTTTTTGCCTACTGATACAATGGACTCCTTCATAGTTCTAACCCAGCCTACGGGTATACCTCTTTCATCTCTATCAAAATAAAGAGGTATGATGCTATTTTCGAGGGTTGAATAAAGGCTTTCGCTATCTGCATTATCCTGATGGTCATAGTTTTGATAAAATTTATTTTCTCCTATTGCCCAGCCATTCTTGCCGTTATATCCTTCTACCCACCAACCATCAAGAATACTGAAGTTTATTACTCCATTAGCCCCTGTTTTTTGACCACTGGTACCGCTGGCTTCGAGAGGTCTGCGAGGATTATTCAACCAGATATCTCCGCCGTGAATAAGATATCTTGCTACATTCATATTATAGTTTTCAATAAGTATTACTTTACCTTTGAGTTCAGGTGCATTGGTATAATCATATATTTGTTTTATGATTTCATGAGCAGGTCTGTCAGCTGGATGAGCTTTCCCTGAAAAAATAATCTGTACTGGTCTTTCAGGATTATCAAGTATCTTTACTAATCTATTAAAATCCCGAAAGATAAGATTTGCCCTTTTATAAGTTGCAAATCTTCTTGCAAAACAAATTGTAAGTGCATTTGGATTTAAATAATTATCAATTTGTCTAAGATTTTCCGGCGAATCTCCATGCCTGGATTTTTGCTCTTTTAATCTTTTTCTAGCAGATTCAATAAGATTATTTTTCTGTTCAATATGAATTTTCCATATTTCTTCATCAGGTATTTCATATACCTTATCCCACATGCTTTGATCATGTAGTCTGTTTTCCCAACCAGAACCCATATATCTGTCAAAAAGTTGTTTATAGCTTGAATCCATCCAAGTTAATGTATGAATACCATTAGTTACATGATCTATGGGTATTTCTTCTTCGGGGATATTAGACCAAAGTTCATGGTATATATTTCTGGAAACTGCTCCGTGTAGTTCACTTACGCCATTTTTTCCACCGGAAAGCTTTAATGCAAGCACAGTCATGTTAAATACCTGTGGAGCATCAGGTCCTATTCTTAATCCCAATTCTATAAATTCATTACGGCTAATTCCAAGTGAACCCCAATAATTGCTAAAATATTTATCAATCAAATTTACTGGGAACACATCATTTCCTGCTGGAACAGGTGTGTGTGTTGTAAATACAGTACATGCTGAAACAACTTCCTTAGCAACTTTGAAAGTGAGGTTTTTTTCCTGCACTAGTTTTCTTATCAATTCCAGTCCGAGGAAAGAAGAATGACCTTCATTCATATGATAGACAGTTGGATTGATACCAAGTGCATCAAGAACTTTAATTCCTCCGATACCAAGAAGAATTTCCTGAGAAATTCTCATTTCTTGATCACCACCGTATAATCTTGAAGTAAGCTGTCTATCATCAGGATTATTAACATCAAGATTTGTATCCAGCATATATATTGATATTCTCCCAACCTTCACCTGCCATACTCTTGCAGAAACTGTCCTTGCAGGAAGAGGAATACTAATTATTACTTCATTCCCATCAAGGCCGACTGCTGGTCTTATGGGCAGATCATACATATTCTGTTCGGTGAAACTAGTTTCTTGCCAACCTTCTGCATTAATAAACTGATTAAAATAACCTTGTCTGTATAAAAGACCTATTGCAACAAAAGGAAGACCTAAATCACTTGCTGTTTTGCAATGATCTCCAGATAATATACCAAGACCACCAGAATAGACAGGAAGAATTTCATCCAAGCCATATTCGGCAGAAAAGTATGCAATTATATTATCTTTCTTATCTGGGAAGTTTTCTGAGAACCAAGTGGAAGAAGAATTCATATAATCATCGAATTTATTTGCAATTTGATAATATTTATCCATAAATTCCTGGTTATTTACTGCTTCGCTAAGTTTCTTATGACTGACGTCTTGTATGAATTTTACAGGGTTGTTTTTTACTTTAATCCATAAATCGGGATCAATCATTTTGTATAATTTTAGGGAGTCAACATTCCATGACCACCATAAATTAAGAGCTATTTCCTTGAGTTTTTTTAGATTATCAGGAAGTTCTGAGGTAGCGGTAATCTTTCCATATAGGTACATATTTACCCTCCATTGCAGTTATTTTCTACTAATATATGATACTGAAAATATAGATATTTTGCAATAGAAAATAACAAGTTGATAACAACAGTAATGCTTGTTGACAAGCTTAAGTTAACAAGTATTACTTTTATTATCAATTTATTATAATTACCAATACAAATCTTCTATTTCTATCTTTCCCATCCGGCATATTTGGCAACCTGTGCATAGAATTACCTTATTTACAAATACATTTTTTATTGTTTCAAGCAGTTCTCGGTTCTTAATTTTATGTGATGAGTGTATATATATTCTTAAAGGAGCCATTGTAATCAAAGAGCTTACCAGAAGGTCATCATAATTTATATCACCTTCTTCAGGAATTTCATTTATGAATTCCTTTATACACTCATTTGTAATCTCATTATATCTATTATCAAGAATCAAATACCTGTTTTCAAGGCTAATTACATGCACTGCTTCTAATTTAGGTTCCTGTATGTCAACAAAATATCTTAATAGTTTTATAAACTCTTGATATTCTTTGTCCATTAAGAAGCTGTCTACAGCTTTATCTACAATATCTTCAAGCTCTTTAATATATTCTTTCATTCGAAAATTTACAAATCCATCAAGGATTATTTCATTTGATGTATCAAGATACTCTATAATTTTTTTGAGTAATATTTCCTTTCGGTTATCTGGATCTATTCCATATTTAAAATCCGCATTATTTGTCTTAAGATGAATAATTGCATGCTTAAGAATTTGTTTTTTTTCAGGGGTACTGAAGTAACAATAATTCATATTAATAATTCTTATAAGCAGCTTTTCTTCATAATACTTAACAATATAGTCAGATAATACTGAAGAAGCATGTAACTTTAATACATTGAAATTGCTTTCAGTAAAAGTATTAATAATTTTGTTTTCATTAAGCTTGCAAATTATTACGCTTGATTCAGGAGCTTTTAACAAGGTAGTTTTTATATTAATTTTTTTGTTTTTTATCTCATTAAGCTGATTAATAAGATAATCAATTGATTCGTTTGTATATTCATTAATTCCAATAGAAAGAAATCTCATAAGGTTCACATCCTTTCAGGAACCACAGGTCTGAATTATTCAGTAGAAAACATTTAATTACAAAGTTGTACAGGTTTATTATTGCCAAGTATATTATGTATGTGAGTGCAGAATCCTATACTTGACTGCATATAAAAATTATTTAGGAATATTTGGAACAAAAATCAGATTGCTGCTTCCATAATCGGAATAAGGGAGCCTACATCTATAGGAATATTTCCTGATAAAAATAAAATTTCTATGCTGTGCTTTTTTGCATGATTCATAATTTTTTTATAATCAGGATGGTTTTCTAGTGAACCAGTTACAGCAAGGATATCAGGAGAGATTAATCCTGTGCATCCTCCAATAAAGCCATAAGACTGACCCTCAAGGACAATATTTCCTGATGAAATCAGCATCGAATCTATTCCATATTTTAATGCGGCTTCATGTATTCCTTTATCTGAAGTAATTATCGCCGATTTATTTAGTATTACCACAGAGCATTTTGAATATCCCTGTTTTACATTTAACATTACCAATCCATTATCTACAAAATGACTTTTTATTATAGGTGCAGTATATTTAAAATTATGAAAACAGATTTCCCCAATCCTTGCTACATTATATGCAATATCGTTGGGGTAGTTACTCTTGAGTGGGTTAGTCCCACAAATGATTTCACAGTTATATTTTGAAAGCTTATTAGAAAGGTTTTCGAATGATTCCTGACATACAGCAAATCTGCCGTTGCCAAGAGGATGAAGTTGGATATCAGGGTGATAAGATATGGATTCTTGAACTGAATTGCATTTTTCAGTCAAAATAAAATCAATGCCTAAAGACGAAAGCTCCTTCAAAATTGTTTCAGGAGTTCTTCCATCAATAAGCATTAATTTTACTTGTTTTTCAGGAATAAATGGTTGTTTTAAGAATCTTAGTTCCATTGCAAATTTTTTATGCAGGCTTTAATGAGCTTTGCAAACTTATCCTTTGTTTTTTCAGCTGTTTCAAATACTTCCTTATGGGTTAAAGGTTGATCAAGAATTCCTGAAGCCATATTTGTTATGCATGAGATTCCTAGTATTTTCATTCCACAGTGGCAGGCGGAAATTGCTTCAGGTACGGTTGACATTCCAACTGCATCAGCACCTAAAAGTCTGAAGGCTCTTATTTCTGCAGGTGTTTCATATGTTGGACCTGTACAGAAAAAATAAATTCCTTCTTTTACATCTATGCCTTCATTTTTCGCAATGGTTTTTGCTATTTCACGGATTTCTTTTGTGTAAACATTACTTGCACTTGGGAATCTCAGACCCATTTCATCAATATTTGAACCTCTCAAAGGATTCAATCCTGAACAGTTTATGTGGTCTTTGATTATCATTAAATCGCCTGGTTTGTAATCAAGATTAACACCACCTGATGCATTTGTAAGAATTAAATTTTTCACACCAAGATAGCTCATTATTCTAATTGGAAGGGTTACATCTTCAAGGGAGTATCCTTCATAATAATGAAAACGACCTTTCATACAAATGATTGTCTTTCCTTCCAATTCTCCGATTACAAGCTTGCCAGCATGTCCTTCCACTGTCGAAACAGGGAAATTTGGTATTTCAGAATAATCAATTGTTACTGCATCTTTAAGCTGGTCTGCAAGAGGACCAAGACCTGAACCTAAGACAATCCCGATTTCTGGTATTTTATGCAGCTTGGATTTTATAAATTCACCTATTTCCGTAATCTTTTTGTACATTGTGCTATTAAGCATATTAGAATTACCTCCTAAAGTAAGTTTTGTTGAAATAATAAGATAATTATACTTAACCCATTTTTTAATTTCAATAAAAAAAATGTCATGTTGAAAAATGTAAAACGGTAATATAAAATATCCTCATCCTAGTCATTTATTGGGAGGTTATGAATTTTGGAAATATTAAAAGAAAGAATCTTAAAAGAAGGTAAGGTTTTTCATGGAAATGTTATCAAAGTTGATTCGTTTCTAAATCACCAGATTGATCCGGTACTCATAAAAGAAATAGGTAAGGAATTCTGCCGCCGTTTTGGAGATAGAGGAGTGAGTAAGGTGTTGACTATTGAGGCTTCAGGAATTCCTGTTGCGGTCATGACTGGACTCGAATTGAATGTACCTGTAGTTTTTGCTAAAAAGCAGAAGTCAGCAAATATTTGTGAAAATGTATTTTCCAGTACAATAAAATCATTTACAAAAGGAACTGCTTCAACAGTAATTGTTTCTAAAGAATATTTAAGCAATAAGGACAGGGTATTAATAGTTGATGATTTTTTGGCAGAAGGACAGGCTGTATTAGGTCTTGCTGATATTATCAAACAAAGTGGTGCATCACTTGTTGGTGCTGGAATAGTAATTGAAAAAGGCTTTCAAGAGGGATGTAAGAGATTAACCAGTATGGGAATTCATGTTGAATCTTTGGCGGTTATTAAGTCAATAGATGAAGGTAAAATTTCATTTGATATTTAGTTATTTTAGGAGGGAATTGTTATGAATCATGAAATGATTCTTGTACTTGATTTCGGGGGTCAGTACAATCAGCTTATTGCAAGAAGAGTTAGAGAAGCGGGAGTATATTGCGAAGTAAAATCATATAAGACTACTGCAGAAGAAATAAGAAAACTTAATCCAAAAGGAATAATTTTTACTGGAGGGCCTGCAAGTGTTCTTGATTCAGAAGCGCCTTTCTGTGAAAAAGAAGTTTTTGAGCTTGGGATACCTGTGTTGGGTATTTGTTATGGAATGCAGTTAATGGGGAAAATGCTTGGAGGCAGTGTTGAGAGAGCTTTAGCTAGGGAATACGGAAAGACGTCAATTGAGTTTGACTCTTCAAGCAAGCAATTCAAAGATATTGATAATAAAAGCTCATGTTGGATGAGCCATACCTATTATGTAAAAACTCCGCCGGAAGGTTTTAAAGTGTCAGCTAAAACTGAAAGTTGTCCTAATGCTGCCATGGACGATGATTTGAGAAAGCTATATGGAGTTCAGTTTCATCCTGAGGTTGTTCATACTCCAAGGGGGCAGGAGGTCTTAAAGAATTTTCTTTATAAAATCTGTGGATGCAAGGGCGATTGGGTAATGTCTTCATTTGTTGAAGAAGCAGTAATCGAAATCAGAAAAAAGGTTGGTAGTGGAAAAGTATTGTGCGCTCTTTCTGGAGGAGTTGATTCTTCAGTTGCGGCTGCATTGGTTCATAAAGCTGTTGGAAATCAATTGATTTGTGTTTTTGTTGACCATGGGTTACTTAGAAAGGACGAAGGTGATCAGGTTGAGGAGGTTTTCAAGAAACAATTTAATATAAATCTTATTAGAGTTGATGCTTCAAAGAGATTTCTTGAAAAACTTGCAGGTTTTACTGAGCCAGAAGAAAAGAGAAAGATTATTGGAAAAGAGTTTATTAGGGTATTTGAAGACCAAGCAAAGAAAATCGGAGAAGTTGATTTTCTTGTTCAGGGAACAATCTATCCTGATGTTATTGAAAGTGGGTTGGGTGATTCGGCAGTAATAAAGAGTCATCATAATGTTGGCGGATTGCCTGATGTTGTTGATTTCAAGGAGATTATTGAACCATTAAGAAGTTTGTTTAAGGATGAAGTGCGAAAAGCAGGTGAAGAAATCGGATTGCCAGCTCACATTGTTTGGAGACAACCTTTTCCGGGGCCTGGGCTTGCAATAAGGATAATTGGGGATGTAACAGAAGAGAAACTTGAAATTCTAAGAGAAGCTGATGCGATATTCAGAAACGAAATTGCAGAAGCAGGCCTGGATAGAGAAATATGGCAGTATTTTGCGGTGCTTACCGGAATGAGAAGCGTTGGTGTTATGGGTGACGAAAGGACTTATGACTATACGATTGCATTAAGGGGTGTCACGAGCGTTGATGGCATGACGGCGGATTGGGCATATATCTCGCATGATGTATTGGCTAAAATATCAAATAGGATAGTTAACGAGGTAAAACACGTAAACAGAATTGTATATGATATAACCAGCAAACCCCCTGCTACGATAGAATGGGAATAGTAAAGGAAGAAACACGCATATTTATGGTATAATGATTTTGTGATAAAGATTAATTTTCTGTAAACAGGAGAGGGTCTGCAAATGTACAAAAATAAAAGCAAAAAGGATAAAAAAAATTCTTCAGTTGAGCAAACCTTGTATGAGGTAAATCTTCTCCTGAGAGAGCTTTCACAAGAAGAAAAAGCGAAAATACCACAGAGAATATTAAGCTATATAGAAAAAAATATGAAGGTAGACGAAAATATTTCTATAGATTTTTCACGTCCTTTACAAGAACAGGTATCCGATGAAGCAAAAATATTCATTGCTTATATACTAAAATTAGTGATAAAATAGAAATAAGGAATTTTTTTCTAAGGAGTGATTTTTATGGCAAAAGAAAATAAAGAATTACTTACTAACTCTAAGCTAAATTTCTCTTTTGTAGGAGATTTTTTTGTAGAAGAGTATGGTACTAACGTAAATGGTTGTACTATTCCTTTGATAGACGGAAGAGATGATTATTGTTTACTTTGTACAAAAGAGACAAAATACCTTAGACAGAAAGAAATATTATCTAGTGAAAAGGTGGATTTACATGTAGTAAAAATGAATCCAGAAGGTATTATTTGTGAGAGAGTAGCTGCTGTTTCACAAGAAAATATTCAAAGATTACATGATGAAAAAATAAAGAATACATTAATAGAATTAGGTTTTGTTACTGAAACTGGTTGCATAAGAGATGTTCCTAATGAAAAGATTGAGGAATATTATAAAAAGTTGCAAGAAGTATTCACAGTAAGAAGTCCTGAATGGGAAACACAATTTAATGAAATAATTGAAAAAGTTCCTGCTGAAAAAGGAAATAGCCATTTTATTATTCCTCTAGCTGAAGGCAAGGCTTTATCATTGGCAGGAGGAAGAGAAGTAGATGGCTCTGATCCTAGTCGGGCATGTGATGCATTGCATGGGTATTCGGCAGTATCAGCGATGGTTGTTGATTACCAGAGAGACAGCGAAGGTAATATAATAGTAACTGGTATTGATAATAAGATGAATGAAAAATTTATATCAAATGATATAATCCCTGCAGATGTAATCCCTGTAGTTCATGAAGTAATACTACAAGAGATCCAGAAAGATAAAAATCAAGAGTCAGTTAAAGATGTACCAAGTTTCGATAAAAATATGGCAGAAGTACATGGTGGCAAGATTACCCTTTCAGACTTAGAAGACCTGTCCTATGGTTTTGATCCAGATAAAAAAGTTGGAAAGACCGATATTGGTGGTAAAGGAAGATAAAACATTTATAGATAAAACACGGTGCGTTTCGCACCGTGTTTTATGTTTGATCCAAACTTGTCAGCACATCATCAAAAACATTTATTGTGCATTTTGTTCCATTCCAGTGCGTGCAGGAATTGCATGAAATGCTTTCAGCAGAGGCACTTGTGATTGAAGTGAAAGATTTCACTCTGGAATCAAAATGACTACAGGATTGTGCTACTGCTGTCAATTGGTCTTCACTTGCATAATTCATATATATACCTCCTAACCCTCATCCCTGCCCTTCTCCCAGAACATTGGCAGAAGGGTCAATAAAATTATTAGCAGCTATATTATGTGAAGATTATTTTTCCATTATTCATGTGGTATAATAAAAAACAGTTGAGAGTTGAGGACACTGAGTTCAGAAATTTGGGTTGTTCTTTGAAGAAAAGCTAAAATCTCTAAATCCTAAATAAATATGCTGGAAAGGAAAATAGGATGAATTTTGATAAGAATAAAAGACAAAAGGGAGAACAAGAAAGACATAATAACATTAAAAGTGAGAAATGGACGCAAAAGAAGACGTGGGACGGTGCGGATAGTTCTTTTAATAATGAGAGGGATATTGATTCAAATAGAGACAATGAGGATATTGTTATAGGTATAAATCCTGTAAGTGAAGCTGTCAAATCTGGCAGAACCATAAATAAAATCATGGTTGCTAGTGGAGAAAAAAGAGGGCATGTTCAAGGGATTGTATCACAAGCGAGAAAAGATAAAATAGTAGTTCAAGAGGTAAATGCTCAAGTACTTGATAAGGTCGCTGGCGGAGGAGTTCATCAGGGAATCATAGCTTTCACATCTCCGTATGATTATGTTGATATAGATACAATTCTGCAAAAAGCTGCAGAAAAAAACGAGAAACCTTTTGTTATAATTGCAGATGGCATTACTGATTCACACAATCTTGGAGCACTAATCAGAACAGGCGAAGTACTTGGAGCACATGGAATCATAATTCCGAAAAGGAATGCGGTTGCGATTAATTCAACCGTTGCAAAGGCTTCGGCAGGGGCAGTGGAACACTTTCTAGTTGCTAGGGAAACAAATATTCAAATGTGTTTGGAAAGCTTGAAAAAGAAGGGGTTATGGATTATAGGTGCAGATGCAGGTGCAAAGCAGAATCTTTCTGATGTTGACCTAAAGGGAGCAATAGGTTTGGTTGTTGGAGGCGAAGACAAGGGTATTGGAAGATTGATAGCCGAAAAATGCGACTTCTTAGTAAAAATACCTATGAAGGGGAAGATATCTTCGTTGAATGCTTCTGTGGCTGGGGCAATATTGATGTATGAAACGGTTAGACAGCGTTCATAAGTGTAAAGTTTAAAGTCCCGATTAAATTCTTCGCATTAGAGCTTCTTGATTAGCAGAGTGAATGGAGCCGTAGATTTTGCACGATGCAAAATCTAGTATCAGCGACCATGGAAGAGAGTTCTGATACGCCGGCGAGAAAGAGCGGAGCAAAATCGGCGGAAAAGTCGCCGCTCACGTGCAGCGGAGGCTGTCTGGGTACAAGAAAAAACTTTCCAGAGTTTTTTCTAAACAGTTACATAAACGAGCTAGAGGAAAAAGGGGTTAGCCCCTAAGAGCGACTCTAAAGAATTGAAAGGGAAGATACTCTTTTGTACATTTTTACTATCGAAAACATCCAAAATTTCAGCTTGAAACACACCTTCGAGTGTGGACAATGCTTCAGGTGGAGACCCAATCCTGACGGTTCATATACTGGAATTGCTGGAGAAGGAATCTTTAATGTACGAATGTCAGGAGAATCAGACCTTATAGTTGAAACAAATCTGCCTGATTTCAAAGAGTCTTTTGAAGAATACATTGATAATCATAATGATTATTCAGCAATAAAAAAAATTCTGTCAAAGAATGATAAGACTATGAAAAAAGCGGTTGATTATGGTTATGGAATGAGGATTCTCAAGCAAGACCATTGGGAAACTCTTGCGTCGTTTATCATCTCTGCAAATAACAACATTCCAAGAATCATGAAAACAGTTGAGAATATTGCTGGAACCTATGGTAAACAAATAGAATTTCAGGGCAAAGCTTATAGTTTGTTTCCCAAGCCTGAAGACCTTGCAGACGCCGGAGATAAGGAACTTAAATGCTGTGGGCTCGGATTTAGATGGAAATACATAAAATGTGCGGCTCAAATGATTGAATCAGGAGAGATTAATCTTGAAGAAATCGAAAAGCAACACAGTGCTTCTGCACGAAATGAATTAATAAAAATACCGGGAGTAGGTCCAAAGGTTGCGGATTGTGTATTATTATATTCATATGCAAAAGCTGATGTTTTTCCAACAGATGTTTGGATTAAAAGAATTGTTGAAACAATCTATTTTGGTAAAGAAAAAAAGCTTAATGAAATTCAGGAGTTTGCAAAGAATAAATACGGAGAATTAGCCGGATTTGCACAGCAGTATTTGTTTTATTATGCGAGGGAAAATAAGATAGGATGTAGAGTATGATAAAAAGGAGAAATAGAAATGATACTTGCACAAGGTTGGAAAGATTACGAAATTATTGATACTGGAAATGGTGAGAAACTTGAACGCTGGGGAAAATATATACTTAGGCGTCCTGACCCGCAGGTTATTTGGCCTACTCAAAAAGAATCACTTTGGGGAAAAGTTGATGCATACTATCACAGAAGTAAAAGCGGAGGCGGAAGCTGGGAATTTTTTGGCAAACTACCGGAGAAGTGGTCAATATCCTATGGTAATTTAAAGTTTTATGTACAGCCCACCGGGTTTAAACACACAGGTCTTTTCCCAGAGCAAGCGGTTAACTGGGATTGGATGAATGAGAAAATAAAAAATTCGAAAAGACAAATACGAGTTCTTAATCTGTTTGCCTATTCAGGAGGTGCAACGGTTGCATGCGCCAATGCGGGAGCAGATGTTTGCCATATTGATGCTTCAAAGGGAATGGTTGCAAGAGCGAAGGAGAATCTTGCACTATCGAGTCTTAGCGATAAAAAGGTTCGTTTGATAGTTGATGATGTTTTTAAGTTTGTTGAAAGAGAAAAACGGAGAGGCAGTAAGTATGAAGCGATTATTATGGATCCACCTTCTTATGGAAGAGGCGCAAACGGTGAAGTGTGGAATATCGAAAATTCTTTGTACAGCCTTATACTCAACTGTATGCAAATTCTATCAGACAAGCCCTTGTTTTTCTTGGTAAATTCTTATACAACCGGCTTATCCGCAAATGTTATAAGTAATATGATTACCCTTACGCTTGGCAAAAAATTTAAAGGAAGAATCTATTGTGATGAACTTGGTTTGCCAATCACAGGCTCTGATGTCATTCTTCCATGTGGAAATTTTGCTAGATGGGAAGAATAAAAGTGTAAAGTTGTCAGTTGATAGTGGAAAACCAAAAGGCATAAAGGGAGAGTTAAATGAATCCATTAGAAATCAAAATTCTTTTTGAAGATAATCATATAATTATTATTGAAAAGCCTGTAAACATACCTGTTCAAGAAGATGAATCCGGAGATGTTGATTTGCTAACACTTCTTAAAGAAAATATCAAAGAACGTTATAATAAACCAGGTAATGTTTTTGTTGGCTTAATACATAGGTTGGATAGACCAGTTGGAGGGGTAATGGTTTTTGCCAAGACTTCAAAGGCTGCATCCCGCTTATCGGAACAGGTTAGAGCTAGAGATCTTAAAAAGACATATTTGGCAGTTGTTCACGGAAAACCTGAAAAATCAAATGGACAGTTGAAAGATTATTTATTAAAGGATAGAAAAACTAATATTGTTAGAATAGTTAATAAAGATTTGGATGGGGCAAAAGAAGCAATTCTGGATTATAATCTAATAGAAAATAAAGAAGGGCTAAGTCTAATAAAGATTAATCTACTTACTGGTAGGTCACATCAAATTAGGGTGCAGTTTTCTGGAATTGGAAATCCCCTTTTTGGAGATCAGAAATATGGTGTGGAACTAAATAAACCTGGGCAGCAGATTGCATTATGGGCACATGAAATTGGTTTCATACATCCTGTATCAAAAGAAGAAATGGTTTTTAAAAGTGTTCCTGCAAGTAAATATCCTTGGGATTTGTTTAAGATAAATGATTTTAATTCGAAATGAATAACAATGCATAACGCATAGATTAAATTTTCCAGTTTTTGTTTGACTTTGGTAGTTAACTGGAATATTATTAAATTCGGTTAAAAAGAAGAACATTATTAATTAATACGAGGTATATTATGTTAGTGAATAAATTAAGAGACCCTGTAAGTGGTTTAACTCATTTTGTTGGAATGCTTCTTTCTATTGCAGCACTTGTTCTCCTTATTGTTTTTAGTGCAATAGGTACGACTCCATGGCATGTAGTTTCATTTTCAATTTTCGGTACAGCATTGATACTGCTTTATACGGCTAGTTCTTTATATCATATGCTTCCTTTGTCAGAAAAAGGTATAACAATATTTAGAAAAATAGATCATATTATGATTTTTGTATTAATTGCGGGAAGCTATACTCCGATATGTCTGGTTCCTATCAGAGGAGCTTGGGGTTGGAGCCTTTTCGGAATAATTTGGGCAATTACCGTTGCCGGGGTATTTATGAAGCTTTTCTGGCTTCAAGCGCCAAGATGGTTATATACTTCAATATATTTATTAATGGGATGGATAATTGCAATTGCTTTTGTTCCGTTGATAAAAGCATTGCCAATGGCAGGAGTATGGTGGTTGGTTGCTGGGGGACTGTTTTATAGTGTTGGAGCAGTAATTTATGCTATTAAAAAGCCCAATTTTGCAAAGTATTTTGGATTTCATGAGATATTTCATCTTTTTATTATGGCGGGAAGTTTTTGCCATTTTTGGTTGATGTTCAGGTACATAATGCATGTTAGACTATAATGAAAAGAGACAAACCTTCTGATTTTTTTGTATTCTCGATTGTTATAAATATTCTAAATAAATAAAACGAGAAAGAAGTAAAATAAAAGCGTTATGGGGTAATCCATAACGCTTTTCCATATCAATTTGTTGGGAGATCATCTATAAAGAGATTTCCTTTTTTCCACAGGACTTTTCCTTCTTGATTGATTTTTATTAAAGTTGAAGGAACATATCTTATTAAGTATAAATTTCGATTTTTATCCATTTGTGGAGGGCATAATAGGTGGCTAAAAATGTTTTTAGTGAAGCTTTTTTGCTGCTTAATATTTAAATTTTTATCAATGGTAATTAATGTATCATTTTCAAAACTGTTGATGAAGTAAAAGCTATTATTCATCTGAATTCTATAAGGAACTGTAAAGACGAAATCAAATACTGCATCATTACTATATGGGATACTCTTAACAGATTTTTTATTGCTATTAGAAAGTACGAGTGATGAACTATAATTTTTTTCTATTTGTGATAAAACTTTTCCTGAAGTGTTTATTGTTGTTAATCTTATAGAATTATTGTATTTTTTATTAAGGTTATTTAATTCTATAGGTTTATATTCGAATATACTGATTTCTTTACCATTAAAAAAAACATTTGAATTTATAAATGGCGGGGAATCAAGAGTAAATGATTTAGTTCCAATTGACCAAGTATTTTGGAGTTTTGAATTTTTCAATGCGGAATAATTGGATTTATATATTTCTTTCTTTTCCAAAGTTATCAGATTATGGCTTACTATTACACAGTTTTTATTTGAATAGGGTTCATTATAAAGCTCATATGAATAAGGGTAATCAATGCCCAAAATAACTGGAAGATACGTTGATTTATCAGATGAACTTCTACAAAGAATTTTAATTCCTTTTGTTTTTGAATCAAACTCATAAATTAGAAATGTTTTAGAGCTTAATTTATCTGAAACTGATAGACTTTCTTGAAAATAAATTTTATTATCAATAACTTTTAGTATATTGAACTTTCGGCTTGTTGAGTTGGAATCATAGGTCGCTTTATATACGTACAGAATTTTTGATATTTTAAATAATTTGTGATAAAAATTCAGGGGAAAATTATCCTTATATTTCAATTCTGGAATAGGTGAAGGAACTTTAATTTCATCAATGAAATTGCCATTCAGATTAAAGATATCCATGCAGTTTTTAATAGGGTCTAAAATATATATCTTATCATCAAGTATATAAGGATATGCAGGACCAAATGTGCTAAAGTTCCCCGGGGTTTCGCTTGATTCGTAAATTTTAAATGTTTCGTAAACAAGGTTATTAAAGTAAGAGTTTTCGGTTTTATATTTGGTAAACGCATTAATTGAAAAGTATGTTGTGGTTATGAAAAAAACTGATATAAAAATAATTCCAAAAAACGTTTTAACAGGCTGCGTTCTCTTGATTAATTTTGTAGGAATTAGTACTGTAATAAAATTCAAAGCTGATGCTAAAATGAATATTCCAAAAAGAATAATTGTAGAAATTATAAATATGAGGAAATTAAGGATGTTAAAATCTGTTGAATCATGAATAGAACCAGCCCCACTTATTATAGCTAATACTACATCGGTAAGTAGTACTTCATTTGTTATATATAATAATAGAAACATAGAAAAGAATGCAAATGCGGCATTTGATAGTATTAATAAAAAAGATTTGGTCTTGATTCTTGTTTTTCGTTCCAATATGATGTCAACCAAATAAATATAAAAGATATAGTAAAAGAATGCAATAAATACTAAGACTGAAAGGGTTGCATTTGTTTCAAAAGAATTGCCGAATATCAAGTGATGCATAAAGAATAAAGGGAAAAAGTAACATATAAATGCATAAAAAGAAAATAGTATGAAGTGCTTTTTAAAAGACAAATCGCGGAGCTTGGACATGTTTATGCCTCCTGATATTTGTTATTATAAAACAATTATAATGTATCATTAAAAAATGTACAACCGACTAAAAAGCTTTAATTTCAAATGTTTTTCCTCTCAAATAATCCAGTATTCCACCTTCATTGAAATCAAATACAATCTTATATGCCCACAGCATTTGATGCTTAGTTTTATACTTTTTATTAATGCTGTTTACTCCGTATTTTCCATCTCCTAAAATCGGATTACCTATATAGGCAAGGTGTGCTCTAATCTGATGGGTTTTCCCAGTAACCAATTCTACTTCAAGTAAGCTTGTTTCTTTTCTAACTTCCAAAACCTTATATTTTGTTATTATTTCAACACATCCAGGTTTCTTTGTATCATATACATATACAAGACTTTTCTTGCTGTCTTTAAACAGATAGTGCTTTAATTCAGCTTGTTTGAGTTTTGGACAGCCAACAACAATACATTGATAATACTTTTTTACTTCGCGATTTTTTATCTTTGCAAGCATAATATCAAGAGCCTGCTTGTTTTTAGCTATAATCACAAGCCCTCCTGTATTTCTATCAAGTCTATGACATAGCTCTGGTTCTGCCGATAAATCGTTTTTCTTTAGGTATTCAGATACTCTTTTAATTAATGAATCTTGAGTTTGAGACTCAACTTCTAATCCTTGAGGCTTATTTACAATGATTATATTTGTATCTTCGTACACAATATCAAGAGTGCAGCTTGAATTATCTTCATATAGAAATTTATCATCAATGAAAACTTCAATTATATCCCCACTTTTAATTATTATATTTTCACCTGTGCGGTTCCCATTAACCTTTATATCCTTTTGCCTGAAAGCCTTAAAAAGGTTATTGCGGGATAATCCTGGAAAAGCTTCAAGGATAAAGCGGTCAAGCTTTTTATTGTCAAACTTGTTTGGTACAATTATTTTAATCATTTAGTCCTCACTTTTTCTAGGTTCTCTCTTACTGGAGCATCGGCAGAGGGAAAAAATTCTATTTCAGGTTACTTTTACTCCTTCGCCCAGTCAACAGATTCTTCAATCAAATGGTTTTCTTCAACTCTAGAAATAAAAGCAAATGCAACTGTTGCAATACCTATTACCAACATAGTTGTTGAGAGATATTTTTCAGCGAAGAATCCGAAGAATGGATTAACAACAGCAATTATAAAACTATTAAGCATTGAAATAGTTGAAATCACGGTTGCCCTTTCAGCGGAAGAAATATATTTATTTATATAATTAATCATAAGAGTTTTTCTGGTCAAAAGAAAAGCTCCGACAAGATAAATGCTTAATAATGTTACAGGTATAGTATGATTTATTGAACCAATTATGTATGCACTACCGCCAATAAGTGAACCAAAAAACAAGAAATTCTTTTTGGAACCAAATAGCTTTTCAAAAAGTAAAAAGTTGGACATGACAACAATTTCACTGAATATAAAAGCAACTTGCGAAAAACCCCAGTAAATAATATTTATTCCTGCTTGTTCTAACAATGGTTGTTGAAGCCATATCATAAAATATCCAGCTGTATTAATGAATATCAAATCAACCGCTAGGATTTTCAAGACAGTGCTACGTGATAAAATTCTAAAGGAAGTTTTAATATAGTTTGTAAATTTGCGTTTTTGGGGTTCCTCTTTGTACGTTGGTTCTTCAAGCGTAAAGCTTATTATAGTTGCAATACTAAAAGGTATCAACATTAAAAGGGTTGGCATTCTAATATCAGAATAAGCGGCAATTATACTTCCTATAGGTGCTGAAATAGCAATAGAAGAGAGGAAAATGCTTTCAACCCTGCCCTGAATTTTTTTGGAGTCTTCTTCATGACCATATTTTTTTAAAGTATCATAAAGAAGTGCCGAATCAGCGCCGGATGTTAATGCGGCTGAAAGTGCCCAAAAAAATTCTGCTAATAAAAACAAGTAAAAATTTGGTACGATTACATATAGAGTTACTGCTAATAATACTGAAAAACAGCCTAGAATTAATGATTTCTTTCTTCCAAGAAAATCTGCAATTGCTCCTGTTGGCATTTCGAAAATGAAAATCCAAAACATATACCAAGATTGGAGAATCATAATTTGAGTGAAGCTTATTTTTCCCCATTGGGTAAAAAATGGAATCAAAACTCCGCCAAACAGATGAAATCCTATGAAGAATTTAAAAAGATAAATTTTAAAAAGATTTAACTTCAAGCTGCTTTTCAAGACGTTCCTCCTTTGAATTACGATGACTATATATCTTAGTTGTTTAATTACTGTCAAGCGGCGCTAAGTCCCTGGATAATGGATTCTAATATTCAGTTGGACAATCCCCACCTGAATCTAAGAATCCTATTTAAGTTGACAGTTTACGGTTGAAAGTTTACAGTTAAAAGGCAGAATCTAGAAGGATAATAGTATGGTAGTTTTTCGATATATCTGTTGTCAGCCTTTATACTTTGGAGATAATTATTATATCTATTATAAGAGTAGATGGTAAAAAAATCTATATCTAATTTAGAGGAGTGGAAATGAGTAAGGAGAGACTTGATAAAGTTATTAGCAATTTAGGTATTGGAAGCCGAAAGGATGTAAAAATTCTTATAAAGCAAGGCTTGGTGAGCATTAATGGAAGCATAGCGAAAGATCCGGGTTTGCAGATTAATCCTGCAATTTCGATTATTGTCATTGACGGCAAGCAGTTAACCTATAAAGAACATATATATATAATGATGAACAAGCCACAGGGAGTAATTTCGGCAACTTATGACGGACGTCATAAAACAGTAATAAATTTGCTTCCACCGGCATATGCAAATATAGAACTATTTCCTGCAGGAAGGCTGGATATTGATACTGAGGGATTCATTCTGTTAACTAATGACGGCGATTTTGCCCATGAGATACTTGCACCCAAAAAGCATATTCCAAAAACCTATTTTGCAAGAGTAGATGGAAAAGTAGAAGAAAATGATGTTAAGAAATTTAAAGAAGGAATAATTATTGACGATGGATACAAATGCTTGCCGGCGGAATTAAGTGTGCTAAAAAGCGCGGAAGCATCGGATATTGAGCTAACAATTTATGAAGGTAAGTTTCATCAGGTAAAGAGAATGTTTGAAGCAATCGGAAAAACGGTAACCTACCTGAAACGTACAGCGATGGGTGGGTTGAAGTTGGACGAAACGCTTGAACTGGGGGAGTGCAGAGAAATAACTGATGAGGAATTAAAACAAATTAAAGGTAGTAGGAAATAGGGGTGGGGTAATGAATAGAAAGTTTCCTTTAATATTTGCTCATAGGGGATTTAGAGCAGCTGCTCCAGAAAATACATTGGCAGCTTTCGAAGTAGCACTCAAGCTTCCGATTGATGGTGTTGAGTTTGATGTTCAAATGACCAGAGACCATAAATTGGTTGTTATACATGATGAAACGCTTGACAGGACGACGAGCGGATTTGGATATATAAAAGACCATACATATGAAGAAATTGAGAAATATGATGCTGGTTCATGGTTTTCAAAAGAGTTTGCAGGGCAGAAGGTTCCTTTGCTTGATGAGGTTCTTGCTTTGCTTTCAAAGTATAATGTTTTTGTAAATATTGAGCTGAAAACAGGATTTGTTCCTTATAAAGGCATTGAGGAGCTTACAGTCAAACTGGTTGATAAATATGGAATGAAGGATAGAGTAGGTATTTCCTCTTTCAATCCTGTGTCAATAAAAAATGTTAAATCAATTAACTCGTCTTATAAGACAGCACTTTTAGAAGAAGTAGTTTTAAACAATTCAATTGATTTTGTAAAAGAATTAAAAGCAGAAGCTTTTCATGTGAATTATAAAAATATAGATGCTTTGGATGTTGAAAGATTTCATAAGGCTGGTATTCTTGTAAGGTGTTATACGGTTAATAATGAAGTTGATATGGAGAAACTTGTTTTTGGGAGGGTAGATGGGGTGTTTACTGATAAGCCAGATGTTATGATTGAGATGAAACAAAGATAATAAAAGAAAAACAATTCATATTCGTAAATTGTTTTTCTTTTTAAAATATAAGAATTTACCTTTCAATCATAAAATGTTACAAATTTTATTGCATACAAGTCACACATTACATAGTCACCAGTATTCGGTTCCTGAAGGACAATATAACTTATTCCTACATCTACGATGGTTCCATCCCTGTCAATAATGGAATTCGAACCTATCAAGAATTCTATCCTAACTCTTTTCCCAATCTTTGTTTTTAAATAGCCCTGAGTATAACCTGGGTTAATAACGGTTGGAGCTTGGCTTGATGGGCTGGGATAACCAGATTCAGAGGACTGGGGTTTAATGTATTGCGAAATTGGGTATGCAGGAGAAGTTGGAACAGTAGGATATCCAGGCAGATTCGAAGAAGTTGGTAACTGCCTGAATGCGAGCGGATTTCTGATATCATCCATGTAACAATAATTATTCATTTCTTTCACCTCATCATTATTAATTTAATACGTACAATTAAAAAGCAATAAAATCATATGTTTTCATAAGCTATTTAACCCGATCTGCAATCTATGTTTGTGCATATGAAGGTGTTGGGTCATAGAAGCAGTGCTGGTTTACACGTGAATTAAATACACCGCTTTTGTTTGGAGGGAAATAGGTAGCGCACGTTGGATTGTAGGGGTTGTAATACCATAGACATTCGCCTAAGCCGGTAAGCTTATTGCCGGAAAGTGCCCAATCAGCAACTTCATAATGAATATCTTCAGGGTTTGATGCCCAAACTGTTTGTAAATTTATATCTCCATAGGCGTTTGGTTTTAAACATGTAAACTGGCATTGCTGTTCGATGACTTTTCTTAAATCCCCTTGACATACTGTGAGATATTCTCCGTAGGCAACATTAACCCTATTCATAATAACCGATGCGACTGCACGCATTCCGTTTATACCTTCTCCACCTGCTTCACATTTTATTAGACGCGCAAAAAGCTCTCTTTCAGAATAGGCCATTCAAGAACCTCTTAACATAATGTATTTCATTATATGAAAAGGTATTTTTATAGGTTACAATTATTTAAGGTTATTAAAGTCTGAAAACAAAATGAACTTGGAATGTATTTTCCAAGTTCATTTTGTGTAGGTATTACAGGTTGTTTTTTGCATAATCAATCATCTTTTTTACCATATTACCGCCGATAGGTCCACCTGTTAATCCGTTTTCACGACATGTTGCATTCCCCTTGAAGTGGTCATTGTTTTCTTTGATGTTCTGGAGCAGTCCAAGTTCTGTTGCAACTTCAATTTTTAGTTTGTTTAATTTACTGTTTGGATTATATGCCATTATTATCACCTCGAGATTAGTATTAACCAATTTTTAAAAAATTTTCATAGAAAATATTACAAAATATAATAAATACTGTAGCAAAAAAGGATTTTCTTATAATTTATCGAATTTTAAATAATAATATGCAAAAAAAGGGGATAAAATATGAAAAAAATACTGCATATTTTTGACAGATTGAAAGAGGCTTTTAAAGTAAATGTTCAAAATAAGAAGATTTATAAACAACAAATATTGCTTGCTGTTATAAATACTATTGCTACTCTTGTATTTTTGGGAATGATTTATTCCCTGTTTTTACGATTGCGAAGCAGTGGATATAATTTTGGAATATTTACATTTTCAGATTTGATTTCTGGAATAGTCGCAACAATATTAATTGTAATTACACTCGGACTAATTCAGGTGTTTTTCGAAGCAGGATTATTTCAAATGTATTATAAAGCTGTATATTCAGGAGAAACAAATAATAATGATTTCTTTGAAGGAACTAAGAAGTATTTTTGGAAATTTTTTGGCGTTAACATTATAAAATTACTTATGTGGGTTTTCCTTATACCTATTTATCTAATTCTTGGGATTATAACACTAGGAGCAGGATTTATTCTTATACCAATTGTAATCGAAATTTTTCTGGCTATGTGGAAGGTTTCACTCGTTGTTGACGAATGCGGGATTATTTCTGCATTTACCAGAAGTGTAAAATTTGCGGGTAAGAATTTTGTTCCATTTATGCTTTTTATATTTTTAATGTTAGCTTTTACAGCTCCTGTTAAACAAAATAATGGTATCAATGTTGCTTCTGATATACAGAAGGTTATTAAGAATTTTGAAGAGAAAGCTAATCAAAATAGAAATCAAATTCAACCAGATAAAGATATGATAAATCCTAATGAAGATGTTATTAATCCACTGGAATTAAATACTCAATCTCAAATTAATTTTGATAAAGACATTTCTGATATTTTCAATGAAAATAAGATAAATGAAGGAATTCAAACTCCAAGTTTGGATTTACAGCAACCAGATTATAAGCCGCTTGATGATGGAGTAACAAGTAAAATATCGCAATTTTTTGGGAAAAATTTTCATGACAATTTGATTGATGTTTTAAACAAGGCTTCAGGAATAATTAATATAGTTCTAGTTGCACTAATCTCATTAATGACAGTTGGAACATTCATTTCATCACTTGTCAAAATGATTCTTATGGTTTTCTTTATGCTTGCAATGTTTGTAATATATAAAGAAGGTTTTATAGAGAAGACAAGCGAATCAGAGGAGGTGTTGCAGGCATGAAATGGTATGATGCTTTTTTTGATTCGTGTAGAGATAGTCTTGAACTGAGCACAAAGAATTTTAAGCTTTATTTACCCAATATCATAGTCATGATAATAACAGGAGTACTAATTTTCATTATTTCTATTGTATTTATTTTCTTTGGTGTAGCTGCTTTTTCAAGTGGTGTTTCTAATTCTATGAACATGGAGAAGTCCTTCGAAACGATAATTCCGCTAATTGTATTAGTGGTTATTATAGTTGGTATAATCCTTCCAATAATGTACTGTATGGTTGAGGCGGGTATTTTATTTATGAGCAAGAAGATTTCAATTAATAGCAGTGCAAACTTTTCTGATTTTTTCTATGGTCTAAAAAAATATTGGTGGCAGATAATAATTGGTGTTAATATTGTTGGTTTGTTATTATTATTACTTTTTATCCCTGCGTTTATTGTGTTTTCATTAGTAGATATTCTTACTTTTGGATATGGTTTTATGTCTGCATGGACGATATTTAATGTGTTTTTTGGAACGTGGGGCGCAATCATGGTGATTGATGAAATATCTGCTTGGGAAGCGATTAAGAAGGGATATGGCTTTGGGAAACAGAATTTTTGGGCGTTATCTCTAATATTCTTTTGCTCAATGCCTATTGTAGGGTTTGCAAGTGTTCTATTGAAGGTTATACCGTTAGCAGGTATTATTCTTGCTCCTATAGCTGTTACTATAATTAATACTTATTTTAGATTAGTATTGGTAAAGTATTATTATGAAGTTACAAGGGAAAAAGAGGTTCTAATGGAATCTGTAAATAATTATTAAATTAAGGGGGAAAATATCATGGAAGAAGAAAACAATCAGTTTGTTGACAAAAATTCTCAACCAATGACGGTAAAAGATTGGATTATTACTCTGCTAATTATGTGTGTTCCGTTTGTCAATGTGGTAATGATGTTTGTTTGGGCTTTTGGCAGTGATGTAAATCTTAGTAAAAAGAATTATTTTAAGGCATCACTAATATTCTTTGCAATATTTCTTGTATTATGGATATTCCTTGCAATTATATTCACAATATTTGGGATAGCTATGATGGGAGCTATGAGTTCGGGCATGTCGGGAATGTAAAGATATGGCATACTATATTTCTAAATAATTATGATTAAAATGGGGAGCCTCATGTTTGATAAACATGAGGTCTTCCCAATTTTTATTTAAAGTATTGAAGAATACCAAGCAGATTATAGAGAATTTGCTTTCAGGTAGGAGGATATCGGATATTGAATTTTCAAAATCATTTCTGTCAAAAAGCATGGAGGTTATACCTATTAATAAAATAAGGTCCAGATTAGGGTCATAACCCTTCGATTTTTGGGCCTTTTTGCACAGTAATTGATTCAATATATAAACATAGTGCTCTATGTTTTCAACTTTTGAATTAGTTATTATTCCACGACCGAATATTTCTCTGGCATCTTCCTGATCATAGTAAAGATTTGTTACTTCCACACCAAATTTTTTATTTTGATTTTTTTCTCTAATAATGAAGTCAGGCCTATCCTTGTGAGCGACAATGGAATAGCTAAGCCCATGCATTTTATTCATGGAGTCTATGAAATAATCCATTAGACTTTCTTCTAACCATAGCTTTTCGTTCATAAATGAACAGACCTTTCATTATTTCATTATTGTTTC
>Ga0074198_1000727_pt1 | contig 29245 bp, 28 predicted proteins | sample EPASupsiteSAE323_FD_64527 | JGI IMG/M metagenome (GOLD analysis project Ga0074198, IMG submission 64527) | Bioremediated contaminated groundwater from EPA Superfund site, New Mexico - Sample SAE3-23 | ecosystem: Environmental > Aquatic > Deep subsurface > Groundwater > Contaminated ...
GAACAACATTTTGGATCGTTTGAAAAATTTAAAAAAGAGTTTAGTATTGCCGCAACTATGGTTGAAGGTTCTGGATGGGCGGCACTTTGGCAAGACAAAGATGGAAATTTACTAATTGGACAATTGGAAAAACATAATTTATTGGGAATTAACGAAGCTACGATTTTATTAGTAATTGATGTGTGGGAACATGCTTATTATTTAGATTACGTTAATAATAGAGCTGAATATGTAGAAAAATGGTGGCAATTGGTTAATTGGGACATGGTTTTTGAAAAATTAAATAAAAAATATGAATAATAGTTCTTGGCAAAAAGTGAGTAAGTGGTATAACAAGGCAGTTGGAGACGAGGGGCATTATTACCATCAACATATAATAATGCCGAACTTGAAAAGAATTTTTAAGTTAAAAGGAAATGAATCTCTGCTTGATTTAGCCTGTGGACAGGGAGTTTTAGAAAGAAATTTGGATAAAAATATTGAGTATACGGGAATTGATTTAGCTAATAATTTAATTAGGGAAGCAAACGAGAAAAAAGTAAATTTGAATCATAAATTTTTAGTAGCTGATGTGAGTAAAGATTTGCCAATTAATAAGATTGACTTTGACGCTGGAGCAATTGTGTTAGCACTGCAAAATATCAAAAAACCTTTTGGGGTGATTAGAAATTTTACCAAGCATTTGAAAAAAGGTGGACAATTGGTGATTGTTTTAAATCATCCAATGTTTAGAATCCCCCGCCATAGTTCTTGGGGCGAAGATTTGAATAATAAAATTCAATATCGTAGAATTGACGATTATATGACCCCTCAAGAAATTCCAATTGTGGCACATCCGGGGAAAAAAGAGAGTGAAAATACCTGGTCGTTCCACTATCCCCTATCTGCTTACAGTGAAATGCTTTTTGATAATGGGTTTTGTATTGAAAATATTGAAGAATGGATTTCTGATAAAAAAAGTACTGGATCTAATGCAAAAGTCGAAGATAGGGCTAGAAACGAATTCCCCTTATTTATGGCAATAATTGCGAGAAAGATTTAATTAACTATTTTAGTTTAATAAAAACCTGACAATGCCAGATTTCTAAAATTGATTTAATTTTATCCGAATTTTCAAACCAAAAAAAATTACTATTTGGAAAATTGTTTTTAATTTCTTGTTCTATAATTTCTGTTGATAATTTTTTTTGTCGACTCCATAAACAAAAATGTTTAACATTTGGTAAAAAACGTAAAAGTTTGTTATATGGAAATTGATTTTTAATAAGAGAAATATCTTTATCGCCTATTTGTTGATTTAAAATTTTAAATCTAATATCTGAAGGGACAATACTTTGATAAAGACGATAAAATTCTAAATCTTCAGAAAAACGAACGAATTTAGCTGGAGCAGTAGGCAAAAAGTCTTTTAAATTGATTAAATCTTCCCATTTTTTAGGTATTTTGGGGTTAGACATAATTTAACTTTTTAATTGTTTACCAAAGGCGACACATTCCTGACGAGTTTCAACAATAGAGAAACCTTTGAATTCAAGGGCTTCTTTAAAGTTTTTAGTGACTTCTTGGATATCTTTAGCATCAACTGATTTGACAAAAATATTTGAATTGACTGATTTTAAAACTTTGACAATATCGAGCGGTTCGCTAACATTGCCTAATGGAGTTGATTTAGTGCGAGCACCCTTGGGAGTGGTAGGGCTGGTTTGACCAGTGGTTAAACTGTAAAGAAAATTATTGGAAACAAAAACGGTAATATCAATATTTGCCCTAGCTGCGGCAATTAAATGATTTAAGCCTTCACCATAAATACCGCCATCACCACCGATGGCACAAACGGTAAGATTAGGATTGGCTAATTTTTCACCCATTGCAGTGGAGATAGATCGACCATGAAGAGTATGGACGGCGTAGGTTTTGAAAAAATCGGCCATGTTACCGACACAACCAATGTCAAAATTAATGACCAAGTCAGATGGTTTTAAATTTAGAGCGTTAAAGGCTGATTGTATGGCGGCAAAAACTAAAAAGTTATGACAACCTGGACAAAAGGTTGGAGTAACATTAGAGCGATAATTTATCATAGTTTTATTTTTTGGCTGTTAATAAATCGATAATTTCTTCGGGGAAGAAAGGGCGACCATCATTTTTATTAATAATTTTGGTCGGATTGAAATCAAATTGAGATTTAAGAACGGTCACTAATTGATTAGTTCCATTATTTTCAATAACAATGGTTTCTTTAAAAGCATTAATAATGGTTTGAATTTCTGGATTAATTGGCCAAAGAGTTTTTAATTGTAAAAAGGCAAAATCTTCTTTATCGTCCATTAATTTTAAAGCTTCCAAAATAGCACCTTTAGGAGAACCCCAACCGATAATTAATTTTTTGGCTTTTTTGGAACCAAAGAAATTGGTTTTTGGACAAATTTTAAGAGCTGTTTTGGTTTTTAACATTCTCTTTTGAAACATTTTTTCGGAAAGAGCAGCATCTTCAGTGGAAAAACCAAATTCATCGTGTTCGTAACTATTACAGAGAAATTCACCACCAGGAGTGCCTGGAAGAGAGACTGGCGAAATACCGTCTTTAGTAAAAGCATATCTTTTAAAATCATCTCCTTCAATTTCGTTAATGATTTTACCTTTGTTGATTTTTACCTCAATATCGGGGAAATATTTAGTACTGGCGCTGGATTCACCGATTAATTTATCACTGACAACGAGAACTGGAGTTTGGAGTTGATCAGCTAAATCTAGAGCAATATGGCTTAATTCAAAAGACTCATCGACATCCCCTGGAGCCAAAACAACTTTCGGGAATTCACCATGACCTGAATAAATGGCATGAAGAAGATCACCTTGACTGGTCCAAGTGGGAAGACCGGTGGCTGGACCAGGGCGAGAAACTAAATAATAAACCATTCCAATTTCGGCAATACCACAAAAACTAACAGCCTCATTCATGAGAGCAAAACCGCCACCGGAAGTACCTGTGGCCGAGCGAGCACCAGTAAAAGCAGCGCCGACGGCCATGTTGGCAGCGGCAATTTCGTCTTCGGGATGAACAACGGTTAATTTAAATTCTGTTTGTTTGTTGGCTAAAAAATGAAGGATACCAGTAGCAGGAGTCATGGGATAAGCGGCGTAAAAACTGCCACCACCTTTGATAAATCCCCAACCAGAAGCTTCGTTCCCTTCATTAAAACCCATTTTGATAATTTTTTTAGGTTTTTTTATTTTGATTTGAAATTTTGAAAAATTCTTTTCTGCATAAGAATAGGCAATATTAAAGGCATTTAAATTTATTTCGCAATATTTTTGATAAGCTTCGCAAATAAGATCTTTAGCTTTTTGAACGTCTAAATCGTAAAGATAAGTAGCGACACCTAAACAAAGAGTGTTGATAACGAGAGGACTGCCGACTTGGTCAGCCATTTCTTTTAAAGGCAAATTTATAAAAGTAGCTTTTGATTTGACAGTGGAGAAATCTTCCTCAGAGAAAACTAGAGTTGATTTAGTAAATTCTGATTGATGTGGTTGCCAATGATTTGGATAGACTGAAAAAAATAAATCGACATTAAAGTGAGTGGCAAAAACTTTTTCATTGGAAAAAGTGATTTGATAAGTATTATGACCGCCGCGAACAAGAGATGGATATTCACTATAATCAACTAAGTTAAAACCGTGATCAATTAGGATTTTGGAAAAAATTTGACCGGCAGATTTAATACCGGAACCGGCTGGACCAGCAATTTTTATGGTGGAGAAATTTGGAGTCATATTAGCATTTTACTATAAATTATCAGCTTTGTTTAATATTAATTTAATAAAATGGAAACTATGGACAAAGAGAAAAAAAATCGGTATCTTTAGGAAGTGATATTAAAAAATATTAAGAATTTTTTCAGAAAAATAGGTCCTGGATTTGTTACTGGTGCGGCTGATGATGACCCGTCGGGAATTGCGACATATTCAATTGCTGGGGCTCAGTATGGTTATAAGATGGGATGGTTGGCATTATTTTTGTGGCCAGCAATGGTAACTATTCAAGAAATGTGTGGACGAATCGGAATGGCATCTGGAAAAGGTTTGGCAGGAGTGATTAAAAAATATCATTCCAAAAGATTATTGTTTATGGCAGTTTCATTGTTGGCAATTGCTAATATAATAAATATTGGGGCTGATTTAGGAATAATGGCGGCCTCGATGCAAATGCTTTTTGGTTTGAATTTTTTTGGTTGGTTAATTTTTATTGGGGTACTGGTTATTTTAATGGAAATAATTATCCCTTATAAAAAATATTCCGGGATTTTAAAGTGGTTGGGTTTGAGTTTAGGTGTTTATGTGATTACGGCTTTTATGGTTAAACAAGATTGGGGTAAAATTGCATTTAACACTTTTATTCCCCAAATGGAATTCAATTTAGGATACATAATGACAATGATTGGATTTTTGGGGACAACGATCTCGCCTTATTTGTTTTTTTGGCAAGCGTCAGAAGAAATAGAAGAGGAAATATCCGATGGTAAGGTAAAAGATTTCGATTGTAAACCAGAAGTAAAACAAAAAGAAATTACGGCAATGAGACGGGATACAAAAATTGGAATGTTATTTTCCAATTTGATGACTTTTTCAATAATTATAACGACAGCAGCGACACTACATGTCAATGGAATTACTGATATAGAAACACCACAACAAGCGGCATTAGCACTTAAACCATTGGCAGGGAATTTTGCTTATATTTTATTTGCTGTTGGCATAATTGGTATTGGTTGGCAATCAATTCCGGTTTTGGCTGGATCAGTTGGTTATGCAATTTCGGATGCGTTTGGATTTAAGGAGGGTTTGTCAAAAAAATTTAAAAAAGCAAAAATGTTTTATGGGATTATTGCAGTGGCAACAATAGTCGGGTTAGCAATGAATTTACTTCAAATTAATATCATGAGTGCTTTGTATTATGCGGCAGTGATAAATGGTATTGCAGCAGTACCTTTGATTGCCATTATTATAAAGTTGAGTGATGATGAAAGAATTGTGGGTAAATTTAGAACTAAAAAGAAAGATAAAATTGTGGCTTGGATAATTTTTGGGTTTATGTTGATTTCGGTGTTGGTGATGTTGTGGCAGATGTTTTTTTAAAAAAATTATCTGTAATCTTTATATGATTCACTATAAAGTGATTCTTTGTATCCTAAACAGTGAATAATGTTGTCGTGAAATCTTTTAAATCCATGGCGAATTATTCCTTCGTTAGTAATTCTTCTTGCAGATGTAATTACAGGGCTATTTATTTTGACAGTATCTCCATATTTAGAAATCCTGGTCATAATATCGGTATCTTCACCTTTTTTAAGATTTCGATTGTAGCCTCCACAAAACAATGCAATATCTTTATTAAGGCCACTATTAGACCCGCCGCTAATTACTATTCCGAAATTATTTTTAATGGTGTGAATGAAATTGGCGGTTTTAGTATATCCAAAAAGTAAAAAACGGTTAATAGACGACAATTGAAGATCAGGGATGAAGTTAACTTCACCATATGTAAAAACAGTATTTTTGTGCTCTAAAGAGGATTTGTGTGCATTAAGCCAATTTAAAGGAACAACTGTATCAGCATCTGTGGTTAATATGTGTTTGACAGATGGTGGAACGGCTTCGAGTCCAGATTGTCTGGCTTCACCTATACCTTTTTTGGGTTCTTTAATGATTTTGGCACCAAAAAATTTGGCAATTTCTGCTGTTTCGTCAATTGAGTTATTGTCAACAACAAGAACCATAGTGTCTTTATTGGTCTCCAGAATTTGATTGATACTAGCTAGGGATCTAGGGATAAGGGACGATTCGTTAAAAGCTGGAATAATTATAGCTATTTTTGGATTGGGATTTTGGGAATTTCTGGTTATAAATTCAGAATTTTTACTATAAAAATCAACCTTGGCCGCATTGTCGGAACCGGGATTTTCTCGGTGTAAAACTTGATATGATGACCAAAGATCCATTTCGATCATGAAAGATTATATTGTATATGTCCTATAATTACAATTATTAAACATTTGCAATTAAGGAACGATGTGGTAAACTACAGACTGATTTGAGCAAATTGGTGCATTTATTTTTTGTGGGCACCACAAGTTTCTAGGTTGCGACCGAAAAACAGTGTTTGGGTCAACAAAAATTATGTATCAAAATAAATTCACTAATCATTTTGGTGGTAGAAATCAACAAAGACCAAATTTTGGTCGCAATAAATTTTCCAATAGAAACAGGAACAGTAATGGTGGGCGAAAAAATCGCGGTTTTGAAACTAACATAGATATATCTATGTTTATTCAAAAAGCTGAGCCAATGGTTAAGATTGCCGATTTTGAGGTTAAAAATAATTTTAAAGATTTTGATTTTAACCCAATTTTAATGGATAACATTAAAAATAAAGGCTATTTAAAACCAACTCCAATTCAAGACGAAATAATTCCCCATATTTTACAAGGTCGAGATGTTTTAGGTATTTCTAATACTGGAACCGGAAAAACCGCTGCTTTTTCTTTGCCTTTAATTAATAAAATTTTAGAAAATCCAAATAAAAGAATTCTTATTTTGTCCCCAACTCGAGAATTAGCTCAACAAATAAAACAGGAGATTAGATCTTTCACTTTTGGAATGAGAGTTTTTGTGGCATTGGCCATTGGTGGGGCATACATTCGGGAACAAATTTTAGATATAAAAAGAGACCCACATTTTGTTGTAGGAACTCCCGGAAGAATTAAAGATTTAGCCAAAAGACGAGTAATTAATTTTTCTAAATTCGACACTATTGTTTTAGACGAAGTTGATCGAATGTTGGATATGGGATTTGTGGAAGATATTAAAGAAATCGTCAAACAAATTCCTACACCTCATCAAACTTTATTTTTCTCAGCAACAGTTAATAGAAAAATTCAACCATTAATCGATTCATTTTTAACTAATCCAGCCGAAATTTCGGTTAAAACTCAAGAAAGCTCTAAGAATGTGGAACAAAACATCGTTAGAGTAAGACGAGAAGATAAAGAAACTATGCTTAGTAAATTACTATCTCAAAAAGAGTTTAAAAAAGTATTAGTTTTTGGTGGGACTAAATTGGTAGTTGAGAAATTATCTATAGGTTTAGGTCAACAAGGATTTAAGGTTGGTTCACTTCATGGCAATAAAGCCCAATACCAACGACAAACAACTTTAAGAAGATTTAAAGAAAATGAAATTAACATTCTAATTGCGACTGATGTGGCTGCTAGAGGTTTAGATGTGGCCGATATTACCCACGTAATTAATTATGATAAACCAAATAACTACGAAGATTATGTTCACCGAATTGGTAGAACTGGAAGAGCCGATCATCAAGGTTATGCTCTAACTTTTATAGAAAGTAAGTATTAAACTTTTAGTCTTCTATTAAAAGTAGTCCACCTTCTGGTAACAATTTCTTGCTGTTCTAGTGTTATTGCTAAGGCTGACATTTCTTGTAAAGTTTTTTCTAATTCTGGTTGAAATTCTTTATATAAACAGGCTGATGCATAAAATATCCTTTTTTGTTCAAAAGTAAGGGCTGATTTTTCCATTTCCTTTAAAGCTTTTATTTGTAGTTGTTCCATTTCAGCTCTAGGTTCACCTATTTGAGTTTCTCTCATAAATAATGCCCCTACATAAATAGTATTCCATTGATTAAAATTATTAGTAGTTGTTTCACTGTTTTCTCTAAGAGATTTTATTATTAGATCATCATTTGAATTATATTTAGCACAAAGGGCTGGCCAACTATCTTCAAATTGATTTATTTTACAAGATTCTATTTTCATGAATGTATTATACTAAACGGGTTTATTTTTGTTTTTTGGAATTGTTATATTTTCGACCAGTGGTGGCTTTGGTATAGGCTTCACGATATGCAATTTTGGGGAGAGTGTCTTTATTCTTTTCGAGATAATCCAGAACCTCTTTTTGGTGAAATTTAGTTAAAGATCGAAGTGCCCAAGAAACCGCCTTAGTAATTAAAATTTCTTTTTCGGATTTTAATTTTTCAATATTTTGAAAGGCTAGTTTTGATAATCTGGGGTCATCTGATTGACTAAGAGACTTTGTTAACAAAACCAAAGAAGCTCGACGTTTATTGATATTTTTATCTTCGACAAATTGATTAATAATTTTTTTCCATTCGGACCAATTTGATAGTATAATTTCACTGTTAAAATTTGATTGACATAAAACATCATTTTCAGCCCAACCACAGATGTAATTTAACCATAAATCTAGATTTTTAGGGTCAAATTTCTTTAAAACTGGTGGGGAACGAGATAAAATAAACGCGGCTAGAGCAATTTCAGTATAAGTAGTTCCTTTTTGGTAAAGAGAATTAAGTAAATCAATCGTTTGTTTTTCATCTAGATTATTTTCTTTAATTATTTTTTTGGCCAAGTCGATTATTTGACCAGTAGAAAAACCATGATAAATTTTGTCGGTACCAAGATAATTTTTAGGCCATTGATAATCGGAGGAACAATCGGTTTTTAATTGACTAATGTTTTTTAAAATTTGAAGATGAATTTGATTAGTAATCATAATACTTATTATATTATTTTTTGGAAAAAAATTTGCGACCACCGAAATATAGGGTAAGTAGACCTAAACTTAGGAATAATTTCCACGGTTTAGAATTGTTAGTATTAGTGTTACTAACACCTTTGATTTCAGGTGATGAATCTGGTGTTGATTGATTGGAGGTAATTTTGGGAGTTACTACAGAAATAATCTTGTTAAATTTAAAAGTTGGGGTTGGGGTTGGTGACATAAAATCAGTGACATACAAATCAATAGCACTATCTTTGGCTCGACCACTTTGATCAAAAGCCACAACTTTGATTGTCCAGCGACCTTTAATTAAATTATTAATATCAACTTCGGTAGTATTGGCTCCAACGGTTTTTGAATTAAAAAGTGGATTATTTTTATCATTTAGAATCCACTGGATTTCATATTTGTCGATACCGATATTATCTTTGGCAACTTCCCATTTAATTTTAGAGTGATTGCCACTGGTGGGGTTGGGATCGGCAAAAACATTTTGAGGGGTTAAATAAGGATCTGTTTTGTCCCATTTAATTTCTTTGGACAAATTAGTTATATTACCAGCTGAATCTTGAGCTTTAATATAAAGAATATGGGAACCTTCAGAATTTAATTTTAAACTGGAGATATAATCGAGCCATTCTCCTGATTGTGAATCCCATTGATATTTTACAGAAGTTAAATTAATGTCAAAAACAGTGGCAGTAATTTCTGGTTGAGTCCAATACCAATTATTTTGGCCATCGGGGTAAGATGGGTTAATTAAAAAACTAACAATAGGATTGGTATTATCAATAATTAATTTTCTTAATTCGCTCCATAAACTTTGATTTTCAACATTATCAATTGCTTTAACCCTCCACCAAAAAGTATCATCAATAGGATTATTAATAATTAGAGAATGGTCTGGATTAAAAATAGTTTGATTGCATTTTAATTGACTAGTTTCTTGATCAGAATAACTTTCATAAAAATATTTTTCAGCATCACTGATTTCAGACCAATCACTGGTGACCTGATCTCCTTTTAATGAGACGCCATTGAGTGGCGAAACCAATAAAGGAGTAGAAGGAGGATTCTTGTCGATGTTATTAATATTTACGGTTTGATTGGTAATATTTCCGGCATCGTCAGTAGCAATGAATGTAAAACTGCCATTTTCTGTAAAAGTATGGCTAGTGGTATTAAGAATACCTTCGTTCGTTGAAGCAGTGACAATAATGTCTTGGTTGGTAGGATTAGTGTTGTAGGGATTAATGGTAACTATTGGAGGGGTAGTGTCGGGAGTTAAAACAGTGATAGCATTTTTTAAAGTAAAAATATCGCTTTTCAAAAGAGGGATACAATCCTTTAGGGCATAAATTCTAATTTGTAATTGATATTTTCCTATTACTGAAGGACTATTTATTTTAAAAGATTCAAAATAATCGCCTGATTTAAGATGGTCTGGAGTGTCGACACAATTCCAATCCCCGGAATTGCCAAATCTCCAAGAAGTTGATCTCCAATCATTATTCCAAAACCACCACCAATCAGTATTGACACCAACAGTGACAGTAATTGATTCTTTTGGAAAAAAATTAACAGAATTGACACCATTAACTAAGGCAGAAACAACATCTCGTCTGTCGGTAAAAGTGATGGTTGAAATAATTTTGTTATCTAAATCTTTAATTTCCACTTTATAATCTGGACGGTAAATGCCGTCTAATTCATAGTTGTAAATAAAAGATCCTGATTCATTTGTGGTAATTGGTTGAGTAATATTTAAATTATCTGAAATAATATTTAAAAAATATTGGGTGTTTAATAAAAAATTGTGACCTGAAATAATTACTGTTTCGGTTGGAGAATAATCTGATTTATCGGTTTCTAAAAATGGACTAATTGTTGGTGTTTCGGTGATTGTTGGACTTGGTGATTGAACTACGGTTGGAATCGAAGAAATATCTGGGGTAATTTCAATTGTAGGAATTATTTCTTCGGCATAAATTGGATGAACAAAATTTATAAAAAAGACGAAAAGAAATTGAACAAAAATAGGGTTAAACATAAACCCTATTGAAAAATTAAATTATTAAAAAAATCTTAAAAGAGACTTAATTTTTGCTGACGAGATAATTTTTTGATTCTAATTTCTTCTTTTGAAGCCTCTGACCTATCAGTAAATTGTTGTGAATAAACTAATTTTACTGGCCGCCTAACTTTGGTGTATTTGGCCCCTAATTTGGAATTATTATGTTCTTTTAATCTTCTGTCCAAATCGGTGGTGATGCCGGTGTAAAGAGTGTCATCGGCACATTGAAGAATGTAAAGGAAATACATTTTATTTTTTCTTTTCAATAAAATATTTTTTGCCTTTTAATTTTTCTGGTAATAAATCTTCTTTGGTGTATTTTTCATAGCCTTTGCCATAACCGATTTCTTCCATTAATTTGGTCTCGGGGTTGCGGAGATTAAGCGGTATTGGGAGATTGCCGAAAGTTTGAACATCTTTAAGGGCATTTAAATAAGCTTCATAGGCCGAACGATCTTTGGGTGACTTGGCGAGATAAACAACGCCATGAGCAAGGTTTTCTCGACATTCGGGATAACCAATAGTTTCAACACTTTTAAAAACTTCATTGGCCAACATTAATGCCGAAGAATTGGCAATACCAATATCTTCACTGGCAAAAATAACCATACGGCGAGCAATGAATTTGGGATCTTCGCCGGCATCGATCATTCGAGCTAAATAATAAAGAGCAGCATCAACATTACTGGCGCGCATACTTTTTATAAATGCGGAAATTGTATTATAGTGATCCTCACCTTTTTTGTCGAAACGGAGAAAAGAGTTTTGAAGAGATTGTTTAAGACTTTCGAGTTTTAAATTTCCATAAAGAGTGAAGGCGTTATCGATCATGGTGAGACATTGACGAGCATCACCGTTGGCCATACGGATAAGCCAATCTTTGGCGTCTTTACTTATTTTGGTTTCAAGTTTGGTGGTGGCACGATTAATAATTTCACCAATATCATCGTCAGTTAATTCTTTTAGGGTAAAAACCCGACAACGAGAAAGGAGTGGAGAAATAACTTCAAAACTGGGATTTTCGGTGGTGGCACCAATTAGAGTTAAAACGCCAGATTCGACAGAGGGAAGTAAAAAATCCTGTTGGGCTTTATTGAAACGATGGATTTCGTCTAAGAAAAGAACCGTTTTTTCCATGGGGCGAGAGCCGGCAATTATTTTTTTAATATCATCTTTACTGGCAGAAACAGCTGATAATTCATGAATATCAGCTTGGGCTTCAGCGGCCAGTATTCGAGCAAGAGTGGTTTTACCAACTCCTGGAGGACCCCAAAAAATCATAGAAAAAATTTGATGATTATCGATGGCGAGACGAAGAGGTTTTTGTGGACCAACTAAGTGATTTTGTCCGATAAAATCGGATAAATTTCTGGGGCGAAGTAAGGAGGCTAATGGTTGAGAAAGCATTCGGGTTTTATTTGGTTAATAGTCCAGTATAAACTAGAGATGCTTGATGGTCAATTCGGGAATTATAGTATCTCTATCGAGAGATAAAATAAAATCAATAGTTTTGACAACTTGATGAGGTTCAAGAGCATTTGATAATTCATGCCCTAAATCGCCAGTAAATTTAGTTTTCATGATACCGGGGTGAATGTCGACAATTTTGACACCAAAACTGGCTAATTCTTCTTGGACTGATTGAGAAAAACCAGTTAGAGCCCATTTTGACGAATGATAAACAGAATTAAAAGCTTTTGGATGAAGACCAGCGGTTGAATTAATATTAATTATGGTGCCAAATTTTTGTTTTTTAAAAATGGGAGTTAAGGACTGGGTGGTAAAGATGGGACCGAGACTGTTAACTTCAAAAACTTTTTTAACTAAACTAGGATTATTAGACTCAATTTCGCCATCAATAAAGAGGCCAGCACAATTTATAAAACAGTCGATGTGATGATATTTTTGAAAAATTTTTTTAATAGTATTGGAAACTGATTTTGGATCAGAAACATCGCAATTAAAAGAATCACAATCGAATTTTTTGACAATATTGGATAAAATTTTTTCGTCAATATCTAGGGCAACAACTTGCCAATGAGATGAGAAAAAAGCTACCAGTTCGCGACCGAGACCATTGGCACCACCGGTGATACAAATAACTTTTTTCATTAAATAATTCTACATTAATTTTAGTAAAATGATTTAGTTTATAATCAATTTTAATGGAAATAATAGTTGTTTTAATTTTGGCCTTGGGGTTGAGATTGATTGGGATTGGACAATCGCTGTGGTTAGACGAGGCGATATCGGCAAATGTGGCAAAAATGCCAATTGAAGAAATTATAAGAAATTTTTCGATAGGAGATTTTCATCCACCAATTTTTTATTGGTTTTTGGATTTGTGGACAAAAATTTTTGGAAGCAATGTGGTTGTGTTACGGTTAAGCTCAGTTTTATTTTCTTTAATTACAATTTATTTTGTTTATTTAATTGGCAAGAAAATTAAAAATGAAAAAATTGGAATTTTGGCGGCATTATTTTTGACACTTAACCCCCTGTTTGTTTATTATTCACAGGAACTGCGGATGTACTCAATGGCGACAATGTGGTTAATAATTGGATTATATTATTTCGTAAAAATTAAATCGAAAAAATATTTAAAAAAGGATTTAGTAATTTTTAATTTTATGATGGCATTGGCGTTTGGGACATTTTATGGATCGATTTTTTTAATTGCCAGTTTGGCTATTTATTTTTTAATAAAAAAAGAATGGAAATTATTTTGGTTGACGAATATTGGGACTGGATTAGTAATAATTATTTTGGCTCCCCTACTTTTAATTCAAATTAAAAATTCAAAAATAATGTTGACCCAAGTGGCTAATTGGGTGTTGGTTTTAGGAAAAGTTAATTTGAAAAATTTATTATTGATTCCATTAAAATTTGGGGTAGGTAAAATTAGTTTTTACCCAAAGATTTGGTATTATTTAGTTGGAGGAATTTGGAGTTTAATTATTTTAATATTGATTTCAAAAAACAAAAAGGAAAGTAATTGGCTTAAATTATTTTTAGTTTTACCAATAATTTTAGCCATTTTGTTTTCAATCAAATCACCACTTTTACAATATTTTAGATTTTTATATTTAGTGCCGATTATGGTTTTGATATTGGCAATTAATTGCGATAAAAAATGGCAAAAAATATTGGTTGGTGGAGGATTTTTAATTTTCAGTTTGATATATCTTTTGGATTCTAATTACTATCGAGAGGATTGGAAAAGTCTGGTTAAACAAATAGAAAATGAGAAAAATGTTTATTTAATTGGATCATTTAGCGATCCGATCAAATTTTATAACCCAAAAATTGAAATTAAGGATATAAAAACAATAACACCGATTGAAAAAGAAATTTGGGTTATTCCATACGGCGAAGTGATTCACGGAATAAATTCGGAAGAAAAGTTGAAAAGTTTGGGTTATAAAAAAATAGAAGAGAAAAATTTTAGAGAAATAAAATTACTACGCTTTTCCAACTAATCCATCGGTGGAGACCCAAATACCCAATTTTCTAAAAATACTCTCGTCGCCAGATGAAAGTTGGTGGGTGGTGTGCATATAGCAACCTTTTAACTCGGATAAGAACGACTGGGCTTTTAGGGACAATGGATTAGTATTAGTGGAAGTAGCTAAGGCTAAAAGTGTTTCGGAACATTCAAGACTGTGTGATTCTTCCCCAATTTGATCTTTTAATTTATTTATTTGCTTGATAATAAATGGGGATATTAGTTCAAAATCATCGGTAATATCGGCTAAAACTTTAATGGCATTTAAAACTGCAGCGGCCTCGGCATGAAGTAGGGGTGAATTTTTACCAGTAATAATTTGACCATTTTTTAATTCAATGGCAGCTCCACAAAAAATACCATTTTCTCCTTTATTTTTTTGTTTTTCGGCAAGTGTTTTACTGGTTCTGGCGGCTGAAATGGTTGGTAAATATTCTTCGGTAATATTCACTTTTCTCATAATGTTTTCAATTCTATCTAAAACATCTTTACCAACTAAACCCTTTTTAAATTCCTGACGATAACGGAATAAATAAAAATTAATTTCTCGTTTGGCTGCCTCACAAACAATATCATCGTTGATGATGCCCTGGCTTAAAACATTAAAACCCATGTCGGTGGGTGAACAATAATTTCGAGAAAAATTATTTTTTCTTAAAATCTTTTCAAAAGTGGTTTTGATAATAGGAAATGCTTCGACATCACGATTGTAATTGACGGCTTGTTTTTGGTGGGCTTTAAGATGCCAAGGATCAATTAAATTAAAATCTCCTAAATCGGCAGTGGCAGCTTCATAAGCAATATTAACTGGATGATCTAAAGGCAAATCCCAAACAGGAAAAGTCTCAAATTTGGCATAGCCAGAATTAATGCCGTGTTTTTCATCTAAATAAATTTGACCCAAACAAGTGGATAACTTGCCAGCACCTGGACCCGCGCCCCAAACAACAATAAGAGATTTATTGGTTTTAATATAATCGTCGGCACCATAACCATTATCACTTAAAATTAAGTCTAAATTATTAGGATAGCCAGCAATTTCTTTTCTTTTATAAACAGCAATTCCCATATTTTTGAGTCTTCTCTCAAAATTTTTGGCTTCGGTTTCACCTTCATAACGATTAATAACAACACCCAAAACTGGTAAATCATTTTTCTGTAAACCTTCTAGGGCTTTTAGAGTAGCTAAATCATAACCAATACCAAAATCTCCTCTAATTTTTCCGGTTGATAATTGTTTAGCAGAAATACAATATAAAATACCTAAATTCTTTTTTAAACTTTTTAAAAGAGTCAATTTAGCATTGGGATCGTAACCAGGTAAGGTTCTAGTTGCATGAAAGTCTTCTAATAATTTTCCACCAAATTCTAAATATAACCGACCAGAAAATTTATTTAATCTTTCTTCAATTGCTTTCTTTTGAGCTTTTAGATATTTATCGGTATTAAAACCAAAATTAAATTTTACTGATTTCATAAAATATACGTTACCATATTAAAATATCGCGGTGCAATAGGCAAATTTTGTTTTTTTCGGGGGTCTATTTAAATGATACAACAAAACTAAAAAAAAAGAAACTACGGTTTATTAACTGATTTTCGTTGCCAGATATTATCCTAGGGTTTTGGTGTAATATATTGATTCTGCCTCTTTAGATATTTAATTGAATTAAATCATTTCTTGTTTTTATCTTTATCTAGTTTACTAACACCTAAAACTTTGACTGAAAAATAAACAATAAAAGCAATGATTATAAAATCAACCAAACTACTGACAAAATTACCCCACATAATTTTGGCACTACCGATTTGAAGGTAGGAGCCTTGAAGATCGGCGGCACCCATAAAAATGCCGACAATTGGGTTAATAATATCATTAACAAAAGCAGTAATTAATTTGGTTATTGACCCACCCATAATGAAACCAACAGCTAAGCCAATGACTCCTTGAGAACGAATAAATTCAATAAATCCTTTCATAAAATGATTATATACTAATTAAAAATAAACATAGCATCACCAAAACTAAAAAAACGATATTTTTGTTTGACGGCTTGTTGGTAAGATTTGAAAATATTTTTTTTGCCGGCAAATGCGGAAACCAACATTAAAAGGCTAGATTCAGGTAAATGAAAATTAGTGATTAAGGCATCGACAAATTTAAATTTATATGGCGAATAAATGAAAATTTGGGTAGAATTTGGTCCAGATTTTATTTGTTTACTGATTGGATCGGTAGCACTTTCTAATGTGCGGACAGAAGTGGTGCCAACAGCAATGATTCTTTTACGCTGTTGTTTGGCTAAATTTAAACGAGTGGCAACTTCTGGGGTGATTTCATAAAATTCCTGATGGAGAGTTTTGGTAGTAATATTTTCGGGACGAAGATTTTGAAAGGTACCAAGACCAACATGAAGAGTGACATATTCGATTTGAACTCCCCTGTTTTTTAAATCGGCTAATAATTTTTTAGTGAAATGAAGACCGGCGGTGGGAGCGGCAGCTGAACCAAGTTTTTTAGCATAAACTGTTTGATATTCTTTTCTAATTTCGGTTTCAGAATCAGAAGTGTGAATGTATGGAGGAATTGGAGTTTGGCCAATTTTGTCTAATGTTTGGAAAAATTGCTGATGCTTTTGATTAAATTTAATTTCGATTTGACCAGATGTTTTATCACTTTTTAAAACTCGGGCTTCAAGTTTATGACCAAAAATTAATTCTTGTCCAATAGTTAATCGAGGTTTGGAAATGGCCAACCAAGAATCGGCGTTGATTTGACGAATTAATAGAATTTCAAATTTGCCACCAGTTTTCTTTTTGCCAAAAAGACGGGCAGGGAAAACTTTACTCTGATTTAAAACCAAAACATCATTAGGGCCGAGAATATTTTTTAGATCGAAAAATTTAAGGTGATTAATTTCGCCGGTTTCTTTATTTAAAGACAAAAGACGGCAATGATCGCGACGACTGGTTGGATGGTTGGCAATTAAATTTTCCGGTAGATTATATGAATAATCTTTTGGATCTAAAGACATGGGATATTGTATCAAAGTCTGATTAATACGAATAAAAGTAAAGATGTAATTTATAATTTAGTAATGTGGAAAAAAATTTTTTTAGGGATTATTTTTGCTGTAATTTTGATTTCTTGGCCGATATCCTTAATTAAAAAACCAGCACCGATTGAATTTGAAACCATTTTTTATCCAGTGACTGAATCAGAAAAAATTGATTTTGAAAAAAAATTAGCATTGGACACAAGTGGATTAAAGAGATTTTATTACAATAAAACAACAATTTATAAAGAAAGATATTTAAAAAATTTTTTGGTGTTGATGGATTTAAATAATTATTTTTTTGGAATGCATCCACGGGAAGATGTGGCTGGAGTTGATTATCGATTGAAATATCCATTTTGGACAGTAATATTTTTAATATCAGCAATAGGAGTAACAGTAAGAAATAAAAAATATTTTAAAATTTGGCTAATAATTTTATTTGAAATATTAATTTTGTCATTTTTTAAAAAAATTGATGGATTGGATTTTATTTTATTTATACCGATAAGCTGGTTATTAATTTTGGGGGCAATTAATTTGTTTAAATGGTGGAAATGAAAACAAAAGATTGGTTGGTTTTATTTTTGATCTTAGGATTAGCAATATTTTTAAGATTTTGGCAACTGGGACAAACACCTCAAGGGTTTTATTGTGACGAGGCGGCGTTAGGATATAATGCTTATTCAATTTTGGAAACAAGTAAGGATGAATTTGGAAAAAGTTGGCCAGTTTTGTTTAGATCTTTTGGAGATTTTAAAACGCCGATTTATGTTTATCTTTTGGTTCCAATTTATAAAATTTTAGGAGTGAGTGTTTGGTCAACAAGATTACTATCAGCATTGTCCGGGGTAATAGGAATTTGGTTTAGTTTTTGGTTGATTAAAAATTTGTCTAATAAAATTAATTTAGGATTAATAACTGCCTTATTATTGGCAGTTTCTCCTTGGTCAATAATTTTTTCCAGAACCAGCTATGAAACTAATTTAGCTTTTACTTTTTTAATAATTGCCTTGTGGAGTTTTTATAAATTTAAAGAAAATAAAAAGTTTTTAACTTTAATGGTAATAATGGCAGCTCTGGCTTTTTTGACATATCACTCGGAAAGATTAATTGTGCCATTAGTGTTTTTGGTTTTGTTTGTAAAAGATAAAAAAATAATATTTGATAAAAAAAATTTTAAGACTCTAATGGTGGCAATTATTGTAAGTTTTATTTTAAAATTGCCAACATTAAATTTAATGACAACATCTGGATTTTTGTCGAGATTAAATAGTTTAAAAATAAATGGATTTAAAGAATTTTTATCGCTTTATACTGCCTATTTTTCGCCAAGATATTTGTTTGGATTGGGTGACGCCAATCCTAGAAGTTCATATCCTGATTTGGCACCATTTTTATTTTGGCAATTGCCTTTTTTGATTACAGGAATAACTTGGCTGTTTAAAAAAACTAAAAATAAAGAAAAGGATTTTAAATTTTTAATTATTTTATTAATGGTAATATCGCCCATTCCAGCAGCGATGACTCGAGATCCATTCTATACAATAAGAGCTTTACCTTTATTATTACCTTTAATTATTTTAGTGGCGGTTGGAATAAATAAATTTTTAGAATCTGTAAAACGGACTAATAAAATAATATTTCTATTTATTTTAATAGGTTTGATTGTTTGGTCTGTTGGAAAGATTTATTTATCGGTGTTTAGATTTAATGATTATTTTAGAGGTGAATCTTGGGAAATTGGAGCTGAAAAAATGATTAAAAATATTGAGGGAGAGAATATTCCAGTGGTGGTAGATAATAGTAGAGGAGAAATTTATTCACAGATATTGTTTTTTACTAAATTTGATCCGGAAAAATATCAAAAGGATAACTTTGAAGTTTCAAATTTTAATTATTATATTGATATGGATAGAAATAAAATAAAAAAGATAGGAAATATTACTGTTAGAGAAATAGCTTGGAAAGATGATATTATGAAAAACCAATTATTAGTAGGAGATGAATTATCGATAAACGAAAAACAAATCAAAGAACATTGTTTAGAAAAAGTATTTGAAGTAAAAGGATTGGATAATAAAATATTATTTGTGGGAGTAAAAACTAATCCGGAATTAAAAAAAATAAAAGGAAGTAAAGGGTGTTTTTAATAAAGATTAGTTAAGACGGGCGATTGAAAAATTAAGAAAAGAAGCAAAACTAACCCAAGCTAAATATGGAAATAATAAAATAGAAGCTCTTTTGTTATATCTCCAAAAAATTATAATGTTGATCAATATAGCAAACCAAAGAAGAACAATTTCAAAAACAGCCAAGGTAGGATTTTTTAATCCAAAAAATAAATAAGACCAAACTATATTTAAAAATAATTGGACCCAAAACCAACGGATGTTATTTTTTTTATTCCAGACTAAATAAAGAGAAATACCCATCAAAAGAAAAAGTAATGTCCAAACTGGGGCAAAAATCCAAGATGGTGGCTGAAAAGAAGGTTTGTTGATAGTTAGAAACCATGTTTTAACTGATGAAGAAGTGGCGATACTGCCTATAATTCCAGCGCCTTCTGTGATTAAAATACAAAAAATAAACTTGCTTAAATTGAATTTAGCTTTATTTTTTGGTTTCATAAGTTAATATTATCACAAATTCTAAAGTCTATTTGCTTTTAATTGGTAAATTAGATACAATGTCTTTGTAGATTACGGTCTACAAGTTTATTATATTTTTCAGACAATGATCAAAAAATTGTATGTTGGTGGATTGAATTTCAATACTACTGACGAGACCTTAGGGGCATCTTTTGCCCAAGCTGGAACTGTTGTTTCAGCCATAGTTATTAAAGATAAATTTTCAGGTAGATCTAAAGGTTTTGGATTTGTGGAAATGAACAGTGACGAAGAAGCTCAAGCTGCTATCGACATGTGGAACGATAAAGAATTGGATGGCCGAACTGTTAAAGTTAACGAAGCCAGACCAATGGAAGATCGACCTCCACGAAGAGATAATTTCTCTCGAGGTGGAAGCGACCGCGGTGGATTCGGCGGTGGAAGAAGTGGTGGTAGTAGATACTAATCCCTTTTTTTAAAAAAAATCTAAATGGGGTGCCAAAAGCACCCCATTTTTGTTTAAATGAGTTATTATTAAATGATGAGAAGATTAGAAGAAATTTCCGAAAAATTGACTAATTGGATAGGGACACCTTTATCGATTGTGGTTCATACCTTCCTTTTTATTGGCATTTTTTCATTAAAGTTTGCTGGGTTTGATACGGATCAAATTTTATTAGTCTTAACCACAGCAGTGTCGTTGGAGGCGATTTATTTATCTATTTTTATTCAAATGAGTGTTAATAGAACTAAGGAAAGTTTGGCTAGTGTGGAAAAGGATATTGATGAAATCCAAGAAGATGTGGACGATATCCAAGAAGATGTTGAAGATATCCAAGAAGATGTTGAAGATTTAAACGAAGAAGATGAAAATGATGAGGCTGCCGAAAATGAACTAATTAAAAAAATTGAGGATATTGAAGGAAAATTAGTTCTTTTACACAAAGAATTAACGAAAATTACTAAAAAGTAATAAAAGAATTATAAGAACTATGAGAGTATCTGTAATAGTTCATCCTAATTCTAGAAAAACACGAATTGAAAAAGATTTAATGGGAATGTTACATGTTTATGTGAACGCTCCACCATTGGAAGGAAAAGCCAACGAGGCAGTGACAGAAGCATTGGCTGATTTTTTTAAAAATAAAAAAAATGAAATATTTTTATTGAGTGGGGCTAAATCGAAAAATAAAATTTTTGAGGTGAAAACAAAATGATTATTATTTTTTAGATTTTAATAAAGATTTAATTTTATCTTCAAGTAATATTCGAATACCGATAAGTTCGAGGCCTAAAACAACAATCCAACCTGCAGGAAACAAAGGAATGAGGTGTAGTATCAGACCTAAAATAACTAAGAAAAACCCTAAGGGTTTTTTAAATTTAGATAAAATATTGTTAATCAAATGTATTTAAATAAAGATAAGGATTAATTTTAATACTAAATTATTAAATTAAATTTAGATATTTTTAATATTTAAAAAATAAAATTTATTAATTGATGATGAGTGATATTGGAAAACAAATTGATTTTTTAATAAAATTAACCGATAAAGTAGGTATTATTGAACATAGTGTTTTTGATAAACCAAATTATCTTGATGGTTATTGTGTTGATGATAACGCTCGAGCACTACAAGTTTGTTTAAGATTTAAGAAAAAATATCCAATTTTAGAAAAATTTATTCCGATTTATTTTAATTTTTTAAAATCAGCTGTAAAAGAAGATTGTCTTTACGCTGATATGAATCCTAATGGCAGCTGGCAAGAAAAATTTGAAATTAATGGAGAGCATTATGGTCGAACTTTGACGGCTTTTGGGGAGGCAGGTGCTAATGAACTTTTTGATCGAGTGTATTTATTGTTGACCAACGAACCTTGCCATCATATTAGAGTTTTTTCCCATGTAATCTTGGGATTAAAATATCGCCAGCCAGAAAAGATTCAATTTTGGGCGGATTTAATTGTGGGGCAATATTTAAGAGAAAAAAATGAATCTTGGAAATGGTTTGAATCAGTGCTTTCTTATGACTTGGGACGAATCCCCCTGTCTTTGTTGACAGCTTATCAAATTACAAAAAATTTGAAATATTTGGAGGTGGCTTTGGAATCTTTGGATTTTTTGATCAAAATGACTTTTGATGAAAAAAATGATTATTTTGTTTTTCCAGGCAATAAGGGTTGGTTCACCAAGTCTGGAACTCGTATTATTTTTGACCAACAACCGATTGAGGCGGGATCAGCGACTGAAGTTTATTCTTTAGCATTTAGAATTACTGGGGATAAGAAATATCAAAACTTAGCCTGGAAAGCTTTTGGTTGGTATGATGGGAATAATATTGTAAAGGCGAACATGATTGATCCGCAAACCGGGGGTATTTATGATGGTTTTAGCGAGAAAGAGATCAATAAAAATCAAGGAGCCGAATCTGTTTTAGCCTATCTTTTGGCCTATAGTTCTCTTGATTTGATTTAATTTGGGGCGAAAATAAAAGAATTTAGTAATTTCAATTATAGAAAAATAGCTAATTATTATGATAATTAAAAACATAAAATATTCTGATGGTAGTGAGACTAAATGGAGAAATGGTGATAAAAATGAAGATGGCAACCATAAAACAAATAATATAATCGACAAAATTCCTGAAGCAAAAATTAAGCTTATTTTACTTTTGAAAAAAGGAACCATGTAGGTTCTAATACTAAAAATAATGAACATTTGGGAGATAATTGATTCTAAAAACCAACCGGTCTGGAAAGCTGGTATTGATTCTTTTAGAATGAAGTAGAGAAAATAAAAGGTTATTAAATCAAAAATTGAGCTAATACTGCCAAACAAAATTGTAAAGTTTTTGATGTGTTTAAGATTCCATTGATAGGGAGTTTTAATTAATTTTTCATCGACACGATCACGAACTAGAAGAGTCTGGGAAACATCATAAAGAAGGTCATTTAATAAAACTTGAGCAGGTAACATAGGTAAAAAAGGTAAAAAAATTGAGGCAACACTTAAACTAATCATATTGCCAAAAGTTGAACTGGTTCCCATGGAAATATATTTCATGATGTTGGCAAAGGTGCTTCTCCCCTCTTGAACTCCAACCAAAAGAACATTTAAATCTTTGCGTAATAAAATTAAATCGGCAGACTCTTTGGCTACATCAACAGCATTATTAACAGAAATACCAACATCGGCATTTTTTAATGAAGGGGCATCGTTAATACCATCACCAAGAAAACCAACAACATGACCTTTTTGTTTGAGGGCTAAAATGACACGTAATTTTGAATCTGGATTTAAGCTGGAAAAAATATTTACATTATCAACAATATCTTTTAATTTTTCATCGGATAATTTTAAGATTTGGTCTCCAGTTAAAATTCCGGTAATTTTTATACCGATTTGTTGACATATATATTTAGTTACCAATTTGTTATCACCAGTTAAAATCTTTAAATTAACACCATGGCTTTGGAGATCAGAAACGGTTTCGGTGGCACTGATTTTTGGTGGATCGTAAAAAATTAAAAAACCGAGACAGTTTAATTTTTTCTCGTCTTCAAAAGAGTATTTTCCCTTATTTTTAATTTTTTTAGAGGCAACAGCTATTACTCGAAAACCTTGGCTGTTGAGTTTTTTGATATCAACCTTGATTCTGTCTTTGTTAAGACAATTTGGTAAAACTGAAGAAACTGCACCTTTGGTTATTAAAAAAAATGATTCTTTGGAATTTACAATTACTGAAGATCTTTTTCGAAAAAAATCATAAGTTAGTTCAGTAACTTTTTTGTATTTTTTAATATCAATGTTTTTTTGATTCAAAATAGCATCGTCGATGGGATTTCTGAAACCGGATGTAAAATAGCTATTCAAAAAGGCATTATTAATAACCTTTTCGTCTTTGTCACCATTAATATTGATAAAAGAATCTAGAACAGTATTGCCAATAGTTAAGGTTCCGGTTTTATCGGTGCACAAAATATCCATGCTGCCAAAATTTTCAATAGCTGGTAGATATTTAACAATGACTCCTTTTTTGGATAATTTTAAAGCTCCTTTGGTTAGATTTATGGATAAAATCATGGGTAATAATTCTGGAGCAAAACCAATAGCCAGAGCTAAAACAAACATTAAAGAACTAATGGGAGCATGACCGATAATTAAATTAATGACAATTAAAATGAGACTAAAGACAAAAGTGAGTTTGGTTAATAAAAAGGAAAATTTATTTAAACCAATTTCAAATTCAGTTTTTGGTTTTAGGTTACTGATACTCCCAGCAATTTTACCGATTTCAGTTTTATTACCGATTTCTACAACTTTAATGGTGGCAAAACCGGAAACAACATGTGTTCCGGTAAAAACAAAATCACCTGCTTTTTTTTCTAAAGGAAAAGACTCACCGGTTAAAACTGATTGGTCAACAGAAAATTTTTCCGACTCAACAATTTGGCAGTCGGCTGGGATTATGTCCCCAACATTAACAATGACTAAATCATCAATAGTAAGTTGATTGGCATTAATTTCAATTTTTTGATTATTTCTGATAACTAAAACCTTTAAAACTAATTTTTGCGATAATTTATCGGCAGCATCTTGAGCTTGATGTTCTTGATAAACGTCTAGAGCTACACTAATAAAAAGAATAATCGAAATGATGTAAAAATCGGTTCTTTGGCCTAAAAAGAAGGACAAAATACTGGAAAAAAGAAGTATTAAAATTAAAGGATTGGTGAATTTTTTAAGTATTTTAATAATCAAGGAAACCTTCTTTTTTTTAGTTATCTCATTAGGGCCAAATTTTTTTTGGTTTAGAACTACTTGGCTATTATTTAATCCAGACGATAAAGACATGTTTAATTTAATTTAATCTTTTTTTAATTTAATAACAATATTATTAAAAATAATTAAATAATTGATTGCTGAAAATATTTTCCTGCATTAATTGTTTGTTTTTATTTTTAATATGGACATGTAATTGTTGGTATAAAAATGGATTTAATAAATAAAATAATAGAAAAATTTGGAAAACCAAAAATAACTAAAAAAAAATTAATTAATGGACTGGGGTTGGAACAAGTAGGAAAAACAATTTTTTTGATTTTTCAATCCACGGTTGATAAAGATAAGGAGTTTAGGATAGCTAAAAGTTCTGATGGATTTAATTTTGAATTGGTTAAGAAAATGACTGATCATTATAAAAAGATAAATAACAATGAAAAGTTTATTAATATAATTAAACCGAGGCCTGACTATTTTGATAGTGGAAAAATTGAAATTGAAGGAGTTATTAAGACTGGACGAGGGAAATTGATTATTTATCATAGTTGTAATTCTAAAAATGAATGCCGAGTTGGAGCGGCTTTATTGTCGATTAGAAATACAAAAAAAATAATTTGGCGATGCGAGGTGCCATTGTGGGAATCTTCAAGTTCGTGGTTTGGGAAAGAAATTAATTTTATTGGATTGGCAAAAGTTGAGGGAGATATTATTGGTTATTGGTGTGTTGGTAAAAAACAAATCCAGGCAGTAATTTATCCAAGTTTTAGATTGCGAGAAAAAAGAATACAAGAAAGTGTCCATTTAACTTTGGATAAATTACAAACAAATCCAATAATTCGGCCACGTAGTGAAAATAAGTGGGAAGCTTTTAACACTTTTAATCCAGCAGCAGTTTATGCTGGTGGTAAGGTTCATATTTTATATAGAGCCCAAGGTTATGATTATATTTCGGTGGTGGGATACGCTACTAGCAAAAATGGTTTTACAATTGAAAAAAGATATAATCGACCAATTTATGAACCAAAGGAACCATTTGAGTGGCGAGGCGATAAAAAATTCAGTGAACTAGATTTGAAGCACGTTTCGGGCGGAGGATATGGTGGAGTAGAAGACCCAAGAATTACTTTGGTTGACGATAGAATTTATATGACTTATGTAGCTTATAATGGATCTGATTTGCCACGAGTGGCATTAACTTCAATTGCACTTAATGATTTTTTAGATCGACGATGGCTTTGGGAAAAACCAGTTTTAATATCACCGCCAGGGGTGGTGGATAAAGGACCAGCAGTTTTCCCGGAAAAAATAAATGGCAAATATGCGATAATGCATCGAATTTTTCCAGACATTTTAATTGATTTTGTTGATAGTTTGGCTTTTGATGGAAGCACTTGGCTTAAAGGACAATATAGAATAAAAACTCGACCTAATATGTGGGATGGTGGAAAAATAGGAACCGGGGCTCCGCCAATAAAGACAAAGGAAGGTTGGCTTTTGATTTATTACGGTACTCCTTATGATTATGTGAAAAAACCAGATGCTTATAATCCTTATTTGATTGGAGCCATGTTGTTGGATTTAAATGACCCAACAAAAGTTTTGCATCGGACAAAATTACCTATCCTCAGTCCAACGGAAGATTATGAAAACAATGGTTTTAAGGCTGGAGTAGTTTTTCCCTGTGGAGCGGTAATTATTAATGAAACGTTATTTGTTTATTACGGTGGGGCCGATTCTTATGTTTGTGTGGCAACTGCCGATTTGGCAGATTTTTTAAAAAAATTGACTTGTGACGAAACACCTGTTTTAGAAAAAGCTAAAATCGTAAAAATAATTTAAAAAAAATGATAAATGTAAAAAGCTACATTGCCAATCCCCTGTTAGAACCAAATTCAAAAAATGAATGGGAAAGTGTGGCAGTTTTTAATGGAAGTGTAATTAAAAGTGGAAAAAAATATTTGATGGTTTATAGGGCAATTGGAAAAAATAAAATGTCAACAATTGGGGTGGCAGAAAGTGATGATAAATATAATTTTAAAAAAAGGAAGCAATTATTGGTTCCGGAATATGAGTGGGAAAAATTTGGACTGGAGGACCCGAGAATTACTAAAATAGATGATACTTTTTATATTTTTTATACAGCAATTGGAAATTACCCGACAGATGCGAATGGAATTAAGGTAGCAGTGGCAAAAACAAAAGATTTTAAAACCTGGGAAAAACATTTAGTAACCGATTTTAATGCCAAGGCGATGACTCTTTTTCCTAGAAAGATTGACGGAAAATTTGTGGCAGTTTTGGCAGTGAACACAGATCGACCACCAGCAAGAATCGGCTTAATAACTTTTGAAAAAGAAAGTGATATTTGGAATTCTGATTATTGGCGAAAGTGGTTTTGGAATCTAGAAAAAAATACAATTAAATTAGAACGAGTTAATAGTGATTTGGCAGAAATTGGGGCGGTGCCAATTGAAACTAAAGATGGATGGGTTTTGATTTATTGTCATATAGAAAATTACTATGCTATCAATAAGGCAGCTTTTGGAATTGAAGCGGCCTTGTTGGATATTAATAATCCCTTAAAAATTTTAGGGCAAACAATTAAACCATTTATGTTGCCACAAGAAGATTTTGAATTGTCAGGAATGGCCCCAAATATTATTTTTCCATCCGGAGCAATTTTAGAATATGGACAAATATACATATATTATGGTGCGGCTGATACTTGTTGTGCTGTGGCAACTGTTAATTTAGACGAATTGATGACTGATTTAAAAAGAAATGGGGTTTTAATTCCCCAATTAAAAAGGTACGAAAAAAATCCAATTATTCAGCCAAGACCAGAAATAGGCTGGGAAGCCAAGGCAACTTTTAACCCAGGGGCGGTGGAAATAGATGGAAAAATTTATATTATTTATCGGGCATTATCGAATGATAATACTTCATCATTTGGATTAGTAGAAACGACAGATGGATTTAATATTGACTGGAGAAGTGATGGGGCAATTTATACACCAAAAGAATATTTCGAAATTAAGGATGGTGGTGATAATTTTTCTGGATGTGAAGATCCAAGAATAACTCGCATTGGTGATCGGCTTTATATTTGTTATACCGCCTTTAATAGTAAAGGGCCTCCAAAAGTGGCATTTACTTCAATTTTGGTGAGTGATTTTTTAAAGCGAAATTGGAATTGGAAAAAATCGGTAATAATTTCTGATGAGGGAAAGGACAATAAAGATGCTTGTTTATTTCCTGAGAGAATAGGTAACAAATTTATTTTTTTTCATCGGATTGGCGGAAAGGGAATGACAATGAGTTTTATGGATAGTATTGATTTTGATAATAATGAACATTTGGGTGATGATTTTTGTTTAAACACAGGGAAAAGACCCTGGAAGGGTGATAAAACTGGAATAGCGACACCACCATTAAAAACTGACAAGGGATGGTTTTTGTTGTATCACGGAGTAAGTGATATTGATCGTTTTTACCGGGTGGGAGCGTTGTTATTAGATTTAAAATCTCCTTATAAAGTTATTGGTCATACCCGTTTCCCAATATTAGAACCAGAGACTGATTATGAAAAAGTAGGTGAAGTAAATAATGTTGTCTTCCCTTGTGGAATGGTGGTTAAAAATGGTGAGTTGTTGGTTTATTATGGAGCGGCTGATAAGGTGATTGGAGTAGCGATGGGAAATTTTGATGAAATAATAGATGAATTAGCTAAATGGAGTCAAAAAACTGACCAAAAAGAATTGTTGATTTGAGTTTGTGTTACAATAATTAACTTTAAATATGAAAAAAATAATTGAAAATACTAATCCGAAAATAAATGTTCCTTTTAATAAAAATGTTTTATTAGAAAAGGCTTTAGAAAATATTAACAGTAATGAAGAAATTTTGACTCTTTGGAAAGTTATTAATGTGAATGCAATTGACCGATTGAAAATGACAGATCATGGGCTGGTTCACTTTCAAATAGTTGCCAATATATCGGTTAAATTTGTACGAATGTTGGTATCTAGTGGAGTAGAAATGTCGGTAACTAAGGATTATAAATTATCAAGTCAGTATAGTGAATTAATTGTGATTCTGGCTAGTGTTTTACATGACTTGGGAATGACCATAAGTCGCAAGGATCATGAGGCTTATAGTTTATTTTTAGCCAATAATCTACTTCATCAAATTGTTGATTTCTTGCCTGTTTATGAAAGAACCGTTGTAATTTCTGAGGTTTTACACGCGATTATTAGTCATAGAAGTGATGGCAAACCATTAACTTTAGAGGCTGGAATTATTCGAGTGGCTGATGCTTTGGATATGAGTAAAGGCAGATCGAGAGTGGTTTATGAATCGGATAAGATAGATATTTATTCAGTCTCATCGGCGGCTGTTGAAAAGGTCGATATTGAAGAAGGGATAGAAAAACCAATTCAATTAAATATTTCAATGAATAATTCAGCTGGTATTTTTCAAGTTGATGAACTGTTGAAGAAGAAAATAAATGGTTCTGGTATTGAAAAATATATTGATGTCCACGCTTTTATAAATCAAGAAAATGAAAGTAAATTAGTCAGAGAATATAGACTTTAATTGACAGTAACTGATTTG
>Ga0074198_1000728_pt1 | contig 29229 bp, 26 predicted proteins | sample EPASupsiteSAE323_FD_64527 | JGI IMG/M metagenome (GOLD analysis project Ga0074198, IMG submission 64527) | Bioremediated contaminated groundwater from EPA Superfund site, New Mexico - Sample SAE3-23 | ecosystem: Environmental > Aquatic > Deep subsurface > Groundwater > Contaminated ...
AACAAATCTAAGTCCGATAATTATACACTCTTTGTCAAAATTTTGTGCCAAATTTTTTAAAATAATTTTTATAACTTCCCTAGGCTTGCCTGCGGTCGGAATTTGATCTATTTCTACCAATGAAATATACGTATCTGCGGCCAAATAGGCCAAGTTTGAGACTATGCGCGTTTCTGACATTTTGCGATATTTTCAGCGATTTCTATTAACTTTTCCAAGTCTGCAAAACTTAATTCTGCGCAAAAAAAACTTCGATTTTGATTTTTTAAATCCAAATATTTTTCCAAAATTGGCAAAGAATCACCTGTCTTAATAAATTGCGCGAAATTTCGTTCCAAATTACGTATAAAAACGTTCCGTTCTTCTATGATAGTCCCATTCACTCTCTCATTATGCCACATATCGTCAAAAAATGCCAGGTGGTTTTAGCACTTTCGTTAATACTTTGTTAACTATTTGTTTGTATACTACCCCTTGGAGGTCGAAAAAGATAAGGAGTATTGGTATGGAAATCAATCAGATCGCGCGGGAACGGCATCAGGCTAATAATACGCGGATGAATGAGCTTTGCGCCAATACGAAGATGCAAGATACGAATTTGGCTATACAGTCGCTTTCTAGCTCGCTTTCGTTGGCTCTGGCTTGTTTGAAACATTTGAATTCATAGGGTTTGGGTAGATACAACTTATCAGCGTGTCCGTTTTCGGATGCGTTTTTTTTTAGATTTTTTTTCCAAATGCGTTTTTTTAATGAAAATTTTGTAGTTTTTGTCGTTTTTGATTAGGAAAATTGTGAAAATTTGGTTAAATTGAGAATTTTTGGAGAAAAGTTGGGAAAATCTTGAGACGTTAATAAAAGTTAAAAAACGGTTAAAATTGGGGCGGCGATTTGGGATGCTGCAAATGGAGTCGGCGAGTTTGGGGCCTGTAATTTTGGAGTCGGCGATTTGACTTGGAAAATTGAGCTAGAAAATTGGTTTTGTAATTTTCGGCGGCGATTGAAAAACCCCAGAAAAACCCCAGAAAAACCGCAGAAAAACCCCAGAAAAACCCCAGAAAAACCCCAGAAAAACCCCAGAAAAACCCCAGAAAAATTCAAACAAAAATGGTTAAAATTTATAGCAAAAATTCGGAAAAAAGTTTAAAAATTTCTGTAAAAATTACAAATCAAAAATGAAACGGGACGGCATTTGATAGCGATATTGGCCATTTACGCGGCGATTAGTGGTATGTAAAATTTCCAAAAATTTCTTTGCCCGGGTGATTGTCACATAGGCAAGACGTCGCTCTTCTTCCAATTCGTGTTTGTTTTTCGAAAGCGGGGAAGGGAACAAATTTTCCTCCCAACCTGGAGCGATAACTATATCAAATTCCAAGCCCTTCGCGCCGTGCATTGTCATGATCTGGATGTCATTGTTGTCCGAATCTGCTTCCAAAAATTCCAAATTTTCCAAAAATTCCTCGAGATTTTTCGACTTTTTCATGTGTTCTTTTAGATTGTCCAACGCCTCCTCCGCGCCCTGGCTAATTTCCTCCAAAATTCTGTACGAAATATCTTGTAAAATCCGTTCAGTCAGAAGGTCCGGGGCCATCGTGTTCTTCAAAGTCCGCCAATTTTGAATTTGCATTAGAAAAATCTTACACTTTTCTGCGGCGTTTTTAGGCAGTTGTGGTAATAAAGTTGTCAGGGCATTCTCGAAAGAGCAATCGAGTGATTTCATGGCATCCAAGAGCATATTTAGCCTTGTATCGCCCATGTTTCGCTTAGGGGTGTTGAGCGCGCGCGAGAAAGCGAGAAAGTCGTTCGGATTGACCAAGATCCGCAAATAGGCCAAAAGATCTTGAATTTCCTTTTTCATATAGAATTTCCGGCCGCCGGTGATCGAATATGGGATTTTTGCTTCTACCAACGCGTGCTCGATGACGTGGACTTGCATGTGGGTCCGGACCAAAATTCCAATTTTGCATTTTTCGTCTTTGGCCTTCCATTCGCTTGTCAATCTGGCAATAGTGGCCGCTTCTTCGAATTCGTTATAGACTTTTGTAACCCGAATATGGCCGACCAGTTCCTTATTCGCCGCCTTCAAGTTCTTCTCAAAAGTACGCGGGTTTTTGGCGATCAAATTGGTTGCTCCTTTCAAAATTTGCCCGGCACTGCGGTAGTTTTCGCTCAATTGGACAATCCTAGCTTCTGGAAAATCATGATGAAATTTCTGAATATATTCTACATTTGCGCCGCGGAAGCCATAAATCGACTGATCCTCATCGCCAACGCAAAACAAATTCTTTCCTTCGCTTAAAAGTTTGATCCATTTATACTGCAAATTGTTAATATCTTGATACTCGTCAACAAGTACAAACTCGGCCAAGGAAGCGCGTAATTGCGGATCAGTTTCGAAAAGTAGAATCGCATTTTTAATCAAATCGGAATAATCTAGGTAGTTGTTTTTTGTCAATTCGTCAACATAAAGCGGGTAAATTACATCGAAAAATTTTTCGTACGGTTTTTTGCCCGATTCCTTGAACTGAGAAATTTGCTCCAAAATTGAGCGGGGCGATTTTTCCTCGTCGAGGATTTTAAGCAGGCGTTTGACAAGACGGACTTGATCGTCGTCATTAAGGAGTTGAAAATTCGACGGAAGGTTAATTTTTTCGTGGTAATTGCGCAAAAACTGGGCCGAAATTTTGTGAAAAGTTCCGGAAATTAACGAATAAGCCCGCGGGCCGACAGTGGCCGAAAGTCTATGTTTTAGCTCAGCGGCGGCTTTGTTTGTGAAGGTAGTGACCACGATTTTGCTAGGATCTGCGCCGTCGAAAATGGTTTGCTCGATTCGTTTGATAATGACCATAGTTTTGCCAGTTCCAGCTCCCGCTAGGACCAAAGTTTGCTTGGTAGGACTCAAAACGGCTGATTTTTGGCCTTCATTTAACATTTCCAAGTTTGGTTTTTCCATTGAAATTTCGTAATTTTGATTTTCGGTCTTCCAGTTTGGATTTTTTGCCGGAATTGTTTGCGGATTTTGGTCCACAGAATCAGTACGATCTTCTAAAATCGGCCATTTTGGCTGGGAATTTTCGGCTTCTTCGTATTCAAATTCTTCATCAAAAGCGGAAAAATCGGTTGGCGGAAAGTCGTTTGGGTTTTCAGGTCTCACAAAACCATTGTATTTTTTATTGAAGTTTTATACAAGATTCGAATGTGGGAAAAATGCTAAAGTTGGCCAAAATGGCGGGGATTTTGATGGTGTTTAATGGGGTTTTTGGTAGAATTTTTTAGTAGGGGATTTTTGAAGAGAATTGGCAGAAAATTTTTGAAGAGAAAAATAGTCCAACCGAAACAGCAAAAAACAGCAAAAAACAGCAAAAAACAGCAAAAAACAGCAAAAAACAGCAAAAAACAGCAAAAAACAGCAAAAAACAGCAAAAATTATTTCAAAAAGTTTTTGGGGGGGTAAATAGGTTTGTACCTTGTAAACTCGGCCATTTTAGCGGGTTTTAGCGATATCGGTTACGAAAATCAAAGAAAATCAGGCAGTTGAAAAACGACTAAAAATCAAAAGTCAAAACTCAAATTCAATTTGTTAAAACACATTAAAGTCAGGCATTTTAGCGAGTTTTAGCGATATCGGTTACGAAAATCAAAGAAAATCAGGCAGTTAAAAAACAACTACAAATCAAAAGTCAAAACTCAAATTCAATTGGTTAAAACACATTAAACTCGGCCATTTTAGCGGGGTTTATCCGTTCATTGTTGCAAATAAATCTTTGTTGTTTTTTGTGTGTTTTAATTTGTCTAATAGGAAACTCATACCTTCGATCGGTCCCATTGGCATTATGATCTTACGCAAAGCCCAGCGGCGGTGCATTTCTTGTTCCGATTCGAAAAACTTCTCTTCGTTACGTGTCCCGCTGAGGGTAATGTCGATTGCCGGGTAAATACGCCGGTTTGATAGGTTACTGTCCAGAAAAAGCTCGCAATTTCCGGTCCCAGAAAATTCTTGCAAAATATAAAAGTCCATTTGGGATTTGTTTTTGTCCAAAGCCGTACCTATAATGGTTAACGAGCCTTGTTCTTCCGTGTTTCTAGCTGATCCAAAAATCTTCTTCGGTCCTTCCATCGCGCTCGCATCTATACCACCTGTCAAAATCTTACCAGACGACGGGGTGACGGTGTTATAAGCTCTGGCCAGGCGGGTGATGGAATCCAAAAAAAGTACCACATTTTTGCCATTTTCGACCATTCTTTTGGCTTTTTCTATCACAAGTTCGGCTATTTGGATATGTCTTGTTGCCGGTTCGTCAAAAGTGGAGCTAATGACTTCGCCTTTGACCGACCGCTTCATATCCGTAACCTCTTCTGGCCGCTCGTCTATGAGCAAGACCATTAATTTGACTTCTGGATGGTTTTTTGTGATCGCGTGGGCCATGTTTTGCATCAAAACCGTCTTACCAGTTCTAGGCTGGGCTATAATGAGCGCTCTTTGGCCGAATCCGATAGGTACAACCATATCGCAAGCTCGCAAAGCAATGTCTTCTGGAGTTCCAGTCTCAAGTTCAAAATTGATTTTATCTTCTGGGTAAATTGGGGTAAGTTGCTCGAAATTGACGCGATTTTTCAGGGTTTCAGGCTTCAAATTGTTAACAGTTATTAAATCTACGACGGCAAAATATTTTTCGTTATCTTTTGGCGCTTTTATCTTTCCCTTGACTATATCTCCGCCTTTTAGGTTCCATTTCCGTACTTTTTGCCCTTGGATCAAGACATCAAACGGCGTAATTGTGTAATTTATATCCGAAAAACGCAGGAATCCAAAACCTTCTTGGACAATTTCCAAAACCCCTTCAACAATGACTTCCTTACCTTGTTCGATATACTTACGTACGATCAAAACGACCAATTCTGGGAGCTTATACGAGGAAGGTTCTTCAATTTCCAAAGCTTCAGCCAAATCCATTAGCTCAATTTGCTTGTGATTTTTTAGCTCATTGAAAGAAACGGATTCTCCAGTAGGAGTAATTGGCGGATTTTCCGAGTTTTGATTTTGCGATTTTGCGTTTTCTTCAAAGTCTTGCTTAGGACGTCTTTGGTGAAAATGTTGCCGATTTTGATCTTGTGGACCGCGGTTTTGGCGGTGATATTTCCGTTTTCCTTGCTCGTTAAACGTGTTGGATATCTTGTTGTCATCTTGCATCGTTTGGGGAATTCCTTTCGAAAAATTGTATCGAGAATACTCTCCCATTATATACAAAAAAAGTTAAAAAAGAAATGCTGTAAATTTGACATGTTTTTTTAAAAAAGTTATTCAATTTTGAGTTTTTTAGCGATTTTTGAAATTTTTTTTTGCGTGAAATTTTTAAATATTTTGTTTTTTTTTGGATATTTTTCATGGAATTTTTTGATTTTTTCTCTGAATTTTTCTAAATCTGCAAATATTAACTTTTTCAAGTCTACAAAATTTAATTCCGCGAAAAAAAATCTCGATTTTGATTTTTTTTATCCAAATATTTTTTCAAAATTGGCAAAAAATTACCGATTTTAATTTTGGTAAGAATTTTTAAAAATTTTTTGTTTTTTTGCAGAGTTTTAATCTTTTTTCTTCAAATATGGAGGCAAATCTTCGTCCTTTTTCTTGAACATTTTTGCAAATTTGGAAAAGACCCCTTTCTTCTCGGGAGCGGCCATATACTGGGCTTCTGAGTTCAGATTGTCCTCATGGATCATGGTTTGGTGCGGCCGTCCGACTTCTATATTGTCCGCCAAAAGCTCCTCAAAACTCTCGATTTTTATGTCCGCCTGGTCTTGTTTTGCATATTGGTCAAAATTGTAAGTCGGTTTTTTGTCTTCTTTAGGGGTGTTTGACGATGTGGCAAAAATGGATACCTGGACTTTGTCTATCATAGATTCGTCTATAGTTGCCCCGAAAATGATGTTAGCTTCCTCGGAGATTGACTGTTTGACATAATCTACAGCCTGGTTAATATCATTCAAAGTCATGTCCGTTCCGCAGCGGATACAAATGATTACGCCGTCGATGTCTTTGGCCATGATTCCGCCAAGTTCCAAAAGTGGGCTCGCCATTGCTTCCTGAGATGCTAAAGCTCCGCGATCTGGGCCGCTTGCGACGCCTGTTCCCATCCTTGCTCTGCTCTTTTTACCTTTCATAATTGTGAAGAAATCGGAAAGGTCGGTGTTGATTAAGCCAGATTCAGAGACTGTACGGACCACGCTTTGTACGCCCGAGCACAAGACTTCATCGGTCAAGGCGAAGGCGTTTAGGAAGGTGGTTTCCTCGCTTGAGAGGCTGAATAGATTTTGGTTACCTACGACGATGAGAACGTCGCAATTATCTTGGAAATTTTCAAGGCCGGTTTGGGCGGATTTTTTGCGCTGTAATCCTTCAAATTCAAATGGGGTCGTTACAAAGCCTAGAGTCAAAACCCCCATTTCTAGCGCCATTCTGCATATTTGTGGGCCAGCTCCGGTTCCTGTACCACCGCCAAGACCTGCAACTACGAAGATCATGTGCATTCCTTCAAGCTGCTTTTTGATTTCCTCTTCGCTTTCCTGGGCTGCCAATTTTCCTATTTCAGAATTTGCTCCAGCTCCATGACCACGTGTCAATTTCGGCCCAAGTTGTACGGTTACATTTGCCAACGACGACGAGAGCGCTTGAGCATCGGTGTTACAAGCAATCGTGGTGACATTTTCCAGCCCTTGTTTGACCAAATTATTAATGGCATTTCCACCAGCTCCACCCACGCCAATCACGGCTACTTTCGGCCTAAAATCCTTCTGCTGAAGATCTTTACGTTCAGACAAAATTTGGCTTAAAGATCCGGTAGGAATTTGAGTCTTTTTACCTTGGGTCGCTTCCTTTTTGGTTACGACCTCTTTTGTTTTTTTCTTCATTTGCATCTCCAAAATCTAATTAACTAGATCTATAATAGCATAAAAATTTTTTTAGTAAAATCCTCTTTCTGTAAAAAAAAATGGACCAATAGTTAAATTTGTATTAAAAAGTGGCGCCAATTTATTAACAATTAGTAATTTTTTTTTGAAAAAGTGGCACTTGTATTTTTGGTAATTTATTTTATAATTTCTATGTATGAAACTAAAAGTTAAAAATGTATTAACATTTCTTTTGATAGGGCCCGTTTTTGCGCCGCTAGATCCGCTGGTACAAGGCCAGATTTTGAGGGATTTATATGGGCAGGAATTTGGTCAAGAAAATATGAATTTTGATTTTTTTGAGAAAAAAATTTTGCTGGAATTGGAAAAAAATCGACAATTACAGACGGAAATTCTTGAGAAATTTAGGGTAGAAAAGTTTTTGACAGATAGTGAAAATGAAAATCTTGAAAAAATTAAAGATTTGATAAATTTTTATACTGCGGAATTGGAAATTTTAAGAATTAATAAATTGAATTTTGCGGATAGGAAAGTTTTGGAAAATGATGGAATTTTTCCAGAAGATCAGCCATTTTTTACGGAAAAAGTAGTTGATTTTGCTCAAACAATTGTTACAAAAGATGAGATTAGTTTGATTGAAGCTGAGAAAAAACTTTTAAAAGAACTCCAAAAATTTTTAGAAGAAAAGCGAATTTTTTTGGAGAGAAAAATTGACTTTGAAAAAAAAGTTCAAAATAAATTTTTCAAAAATGCTGATGAAATTTTAAAATTGAGGCAAAAATTTGATCAAAAAGAACGTACAATTCAAGAGCAAGAAAATCATCTTTTTCAACGAAAATTGGCTATTTCTGAAGATAAAAAACATATAAAAATGACAAAAAAAGAAATCGAATTTAGTAAGAATTTGCTAGTCCAACAAAGGTTAAATTTGTCGAAGAATCGAGTAAATTCTAAGAAATTTTTGAAAAATCCTAACTTTTTTATTGGAGCGGAAAATTGGGCGATTGGAGCGAATTGGGCCAAAAATGGGGCCAAAAAAAATAGTGAAAATTTTGTTTTTTCACAAAATTCACAAAAATCAAAAAATCCAGAAAAGTCAAAAGTTTGTACAAGTTTTAAACTTGACAAGAAGGGAATGAGTGTAAAAAATTCTGATCTTAAAAATCGCGCAATTGTACCTCAATTTTTCATGCAAGATGGCCATTTTAGCCAGAACAGTGCAAAAAACGATCTTTTTCTGCCCAATTTTGTTTTTAGTTTTGACAATAATTTTTCTGTTTGTCCAGTTTTGAAAATTTCTTACAATCTTAAAGGTTACGAAAAAGTTAATTTTGATCTTGCAAATATGTATAAATTTGATGTTTTTTTGGCTGATAATTTTTATTTTAAAATTGAGCTTGCCGATAAGTCAATAATAGCTCTTGATTTGCAATGTGGAAATTTTGGAAGTTATTTTGATTTTAGGTACGAAACTTTTTTGGGCATTTTTCCTGAAAATATTTTTTCTAGCAGAGAATTAATTATTGCGAATTTGTTTGAAAATTTTGTACTTTTTATCAAAAAATTTGAACTTTTTACTCAAGAATCCCAGAATAGGCAGGATTGTACCGCAGAATCTTTGCAATCGTTTACTAAGGATTTTTCTGATCAATTTTATCATTCTTTTAGCTCGGCTTTGTACGTAGATTGTATCCATGATTTGTGTCATTTTTGCTCGATGATTGTTAATAATTTTGATGAAATTTTGCAAAGCGAAAAGGTTAATTTTTTGTTAATGAACGATAGCGAGAAATGTAAATTTTTGCATATTTGTCAAGGTGAGAATGTTGGGACGTTTCAAAGTTTTTATTTTATGGAAATTATCGTGAAAATTATTAATGATTTGGCATTTTTACAGCTTTTTGATTGCGAAAATTGTATAGTTAGACAAAATTTTGCCAATTCAGAAAACGCTTGTAAAATTTGCCATTTTTGCCCAAATTTGATGAAAAATGTTATTTGTGTTTGTAAATGTTGCGGAAAATACGAATTGTTGGATATTTTACGAAGTCAGGGAAGTGAAGAAAGGAAAGATTTGGGAAATTGTTCTGCGAAATCTGACGGGATAAGTGAAGTTGCTTCCACAGTCTCTCCGCCATCAAATAGCTCTGAAAAGACGACTATTTCACCAGAATCCGTGAGACCTGCGAAAGTTGCGGAAGATGTGAAAATTGCACATTTGTCAATTTCTGAAAAACCGTCTGGAGAAGCGGAAAAAGGTATGGAAGTGGACGAGCGGTCTGAAGCAATGACGGAAAAATCTACGGAAATAGTAGATTCAAGTGATTCCTCGTCTGGTCAAGATGGTTCAAAATCTGGTCAAAGTGGTCCAAAAAATGAGGAAAAAGTTGAAAATGAAAAACCGTATAATTTTTCTTGTATTTATGAAACTTGTAAAATTGGCAAAGGTGGTAAGAAAGAATGGGTAAAAAATGAGTTAATTTTTGAGGGGTTGTGTTACCGTGAAAGTATGGATAGTTTTGAAAAATGTTTCATTAATTTAGAAGGGGAAATTTTCTTGGATTTTGATAGAAAACGAGATTTGGATTTTAGGCATTTTTTCAAACAGAGATTGGCCCAGCGGGATCCGTTCTTTTTGCGAAATATACACGAAGTTTTGCGAGCTCAAGCAGAGGGGGTAAAAAATATAAAAAATTTGTTAGAAAATATTAAAAAATTGAATTTGCCAAATCTTCAAACTTACGATTATCTTTCCAAAAAATTATGTATGAATCCGTTTGCAAAAGGCGATTGTCTGCAATATAGGTGGTTAATTTTGTTTAATATTTTGTTGGAATTTTTCAACAATTGTTCTAAAAATATAAAACCTAATTTTACAGGGTCTAGAGAATTACAAGAGCAATATGTCTCGCTTTTGAAGAAGACCGGGGTGGTTTTGTATAAAACTATTAGGATTTTTTTGAACGAGCGGTTTTATGTTTGTATGAAAAATGATTTTGCAAAATTTAAGGATAGTAAGACAAATTGACCCGCGATCAAAAAGGTTAAAAAAGGCCAAAAGAGAGTTGAAAATGCTGAAAAATTGCTGAAAAAGGCGAAAAAAGTGCAGAAATTTATTACAAATTTTCCTTGAGCCAATGGGTAGCTTTTTGTAGGATATTTAGATCTTTTTTCTTGCGTTCTTGGTCAAATGCTATGATAGCTCCGTTGAGACAGTCGAATTCCGGGTTCGAAGAAGGGGAAAGTTTGATAGCTGTTTGCGGAGTGCTTTTTTGTATGACTTCGGACAGGTTGTTTAGCCATGCCCCATGACCAGCAAGAGTGCCAACATAGGCTTTATTCCCAAAATGGTTAATAATTTTCGAGATTTGAATGACAACATTTTCAATTTCAGGGGCGATTTTACGTATGATTTCTGATTCTAGAATAAATTCTGAATTTTGGTCTTTTGTGAATTCCACCCAGGCGCAAAAGTTACTAGATTTTAAGGAGGCGCTGCAATGTTCGTGTTTGATCTTTTTTGCCTCTTTTATGCCAATTTTCAGGCTAGTAGCGATTTTGTTTGTGATCATTTCAGAGCCAATATTGAGCAAAGATCCGGCAGCAATCGGCTTCTTATTGAAGTAATATGCCCAATCAATGGTGTGAGCTCCAACGTCGAAGATCAGGGCTCCTAAAGTACGCTCATCTTCGTTCAAATGCAGCGCCGCGCCCGCGTAAATGGCCGGAATTATATCAATAATATTTAACTCCAATTTTTCCAACAAATAGACCAAATTTCCAAGCAAATTCATGTTTGCATAGGCTAAAAAGTACGTAAATTTCAGGTCATCGGCATAAAGGCCAAACGGGTTTTCTACGGCAATATTATCAAGCTGAAATTCGACTGGCGAGGACGAAATCAGGAGCGCGTGCTGGCTGTCAATCCATTGTTTAACCTTCAGATCGATCATGTGCATCTTTTGCTTGTCTATAATCGATTCAATCTTGATATTACTAGAAACTAGCAGCTTATATTGTACCATTTTCCCGCCAAGAAGTAGGATTGTATTGGTTAATTTTCCGTTAACAGATTTTTCTAGGTCTTTAATTAGAGTTTTCAGAGCTATTTGGAAAGTCTGGGTGTTTGAAACATATCCGTTAATAATTCCCGCATTTTCTTGCGTTTTTTTTGCCAAAATTTTACATTTTTTCTCATTGATGACCATTCCTTTCAGGGCCGACCCGCCAAGATCCAAAAATAAAATATTTTTTGCAAACATATTTCTACCATTATAATTGGATTTTGAAAAAAAACATATGGATTTTTCTACATTGTATAATGGGCAATTTGGTTGTATTTTATTAATTTTGAGTGGTGGTTAGTTGTTTGTCATAGGGGAGTATGTAAAGTTTGCAATGCATGATAAAACGCGGAAATTTTGATATTAAAGCGCATTTGTTGTGAAATTTATCGTGAAAATCTACCTTGATCCGTAATTAATCGAAGATAGCACAGTTTTGACCTGCTCTTTGATCCGTTCCAATCCTTCTTCTGTCCATCCTTCTGCGGAAATACGTAAAATTGGTTCAGTTCTAGACGGTCTAATCATCCACCATCCATAGGCGTAGCAAGCCTTGACTCCGTCAGAGAGGTCCATAGTGATATCTTGTCGGGATAATAGCGAGACAATTTGGCGTATTACCTCTTCTTTATCTTCGTTTAGACAAGGTATAGAAAGGGATTCCGAGATCCAAATGGTTGGCAAAACGTTCAAAGCTTCTTCGATTGTCATGTTCATCTTTTCGAGGTTGTTTATGAAGCGAAGGGCGGTGTAAATCCCGTCGTTGATTCCAAAGTACGAACTGAACATGTAATGACCGCTGCATTCGCCTCCGATATCGGCGTTGGTTTTGCGTAGGAGGTTGTATAGGTTGGAGTGGCCGGTTACGGAGATCTGAGATTGGGCGAATTTTGCCCAACGGATGAAGAGATTGCTACTTTTGGAGTCCCAGATCATTTTGACGTCTTTTCCCTCTAATTTATGGGTAAAATAGGCTAATAAGGCCAAAAGCGCGTCTCCGGGCACGATCTTTCCGTTTTTGTCGAAGATTATACAGCGATCGCAGTCTCCGTCCAAAGCTATGCCAAAATCCAGATTTTTTTCTATAATTAACTCTTTTAGTTCAGTCATTCTTGGTTCGTACGTTGGATCAGGAGCAAAACCGCCAAATTCCTGGTCTTTTCGATGGTTTAGAACGTAATGGCTTCCCTTGAGCAAGTGAGTTATATAAGGAAAAACGTCGGCAGAAGTTGCGTACAAAAGATCCCAACCTATACGGAACTTGCCTTCAATTTGGATATGTTCTTCCAGGATTCGAGCGTATTCTTGGTGAAAATTCATATATTCCAGCTTCCCGGCGCCAGACTTAAAATCATGTTTCAAAATCCGAGAGACCAAAATCGCCAGGTTCGAATCTGCAAAGGAATGTCTTTCCAAAAACAGCTTGATTCCAAGGTATTCAAGCGGATTGTGCGAGGCAGTAATAGAAACGGCTGAGTCTACATTCAGGGCAAATTCGGCAATCTGGATCATTGGCGTCGTGGTTTGCCCGATGGAAAAGACATGAATCCCAGATTCAAGCAGACCTTGGACAAAATGATCATGTAAATTTTTGGAATTTTTCCGCCGATCATAGCCAATTACCGTGGTTTTCTTCCCTCGTTCGATCAGTTCACTTCCAAAAGCGCGCCCAAAAAGGTACGCATCTTCTACGGTTAATTTTGTACTACGTATATCGTAGCAACTTTTGATTTGGTGTAGTAGTGCTGGTGTAATAAACATAAGTATTCCCGTCGAAAATATTATATATTTTATGGGCGGACAATTCTAGAGCAAAAAAGTCTCTAAATTTGGGGTTTTTTGATTGTTTTAATGCATTTTTAGTGGGATAAAGTGAAAAAAACATAAAAAAATGTGACTAAATTTTACATGCGCTGTATGGGCTTAAAAACCAGTTTAAACGCTCGAATTTTGATGATTTTGATTAGGTTTTTTTGGTTTTGTACGGAAAAAAGTCCGTTGTTTTTCAGGATTTTTGGAATTTTGCTCAGTTTTTTTAGGAAAGTACGTTTTTTTTGGCTGATTTTGCTTAATTTCTGTTGATTTTTCTTGATTTTTTTGGTCTTGATTTTTAGGGCGGAATTTGCGAAAATATTGCTTTTTTTGTACATTTTTTGCAGGTTTTTGAGGTGTTTCTGTTGATTTGAACTTAGGTTTAACCGCTTCGTTGTTAATAGATTCGTTTGGAAGTTCGATCAAATTGGTTTCTGTGTTGACAATTGGGAAATTTTCCCCTTCCAACTGCTCGATATTGGCCAATTCTATGTTTATATTTAGGTTTTCGGAAGTTTGTAATTGTTCCAAAATTTGCTTCAATTTTTTCAAAAAAGTTTTTTTGTGCAAGATCGGTTTGTGGATGATCAGATGGGCCTGGCGGTATTTTTGGGCCCGTTTTTTATAAAGTTGGGTCAGAAATTTGAAAATACTTTCGTCTTTTTTCTCGTCCAAATACGGGCGGTCATCGTTGGGACGCAAGCGGGCGGAAATGAGTTTCAAATCTATGTTTAGCCAAATTGTAATCGCATTTTGCCGCAAAAATTCCCAGGCTTTTTTGTTGTCTATGAGGCTATCGCCGGTGGAAATAATTGCATTTCCGTTTTTTGCCAGTTCCTGAATAATCAAAAATTCGGTCTCTTTTAGCATAGTTTCGCCAAAATAGTTAAAAATTTCCTTCGGAGTATACCCAGTACGCATCTTTATATGAGCATCGCAGTCGAAAAATTTTGCATCAATTTTTTTGGCAATTTTTTTACCAAAAGAAGTTTTTCCTGCTCCCATCATACCAACCAGAGCTATTGGTCTGTTTAGTTCCATTGCTCTATTATGCCATTTTTTCAAGGTTTTGTACAATAAAATTTTTCAGAATTTTGGCCGGATTTTTCGAATATTTTTTCTGAAATTTTGGGGCGGATTTTTGATAGTTACGCGTGTCTATTTGTCTAGAAAAATTTTTCGACGCTTTTTTATCGGATTTTCGAACTTTCTCGGAATTTGCTTTTGAAATTTGCAAAATTACTGGCGGATTTGTATAATCATTTCATGAGAAAACGCTATATTTCTACACCAATTTACTATGCAAACGGGGCTCCGCATGTTGGGCATTTGTATACAACTTTGATCGCGGACGTTATGAAACGGGCTGGTGCTTTGATGGGGGAGGAGATTTTTTTCTTGTCTGGTATGGATGAGCACGGGCAAAAAGTGGCTCAGGCGGCGTTGGCGCAGGGGTATTCGGCCAAAGAACATGTGGATTTTATTTCGGAAGAATTTTGGAATTTTTTCAATTCTTTCAATATTTTTCCCGATTGTTGGATTCGAACTACGGATAAAGATCACGAAAAAGCGGCCCAGGCATTTTGGCAAAAAGTCCAGGAAAATGGCTATATTTATAAGTCTAAGTACGCTGGTTGGTATCATCTTTCCGACGAAAATTACCTAAATGAGGCGGCTGCGGAAGAGTTTGCGGATGGTAAAAATCCGAACGTTGTTTGGCGAGAAGAGGATTGTTATTTTTTCAAACTTTCGGCTTTTAAAGATCGTCTGATGGAGTTTTTGGCTGCAAATCCGGGCTTTATTTACCCTAAAAAGCGGTATAATGAGGTCATGGGCTGGTTTGCTAAGGATTTGAAGGATTTCGCTGTTTCTAGGCCAAAAGAACGGCTTTCTTGGGGTGTTGAAGTGCCTGGGGATCCGTCTCATGTTATGTACGTTTGGATTGACGCATTAGTTAACTATTTGAGTGCGATCGGTTATCCGGATGAAAAATACAAAGAATTGTGGCCAGGGACGCACCTTTTGGGTAAGGAAATAGTGAAATTTCACGCAATTTATTGGCCAGCGCTTTTGATGGCTGCGGGTGTTGAGTTGCCTAAGCAGCTGTTTGTACACGGTTGGCTTTTGATGGGTGATGATAAAATTTCGAAATCGCTCGGAAATGCGGTTTCTTTAGACGAGATTGTGGCGAAGTATCAAGTGGATGGTCTGCGTTACTACCTCTTAAAAGGCCTGGAATTTGGCGAGGATGGGCAGTTTCGAGAGGATTTGGTCAAGCAAGTTGTAAACGGCGATTTGGCCAATAAATTTGGTAATATTTTCCTTAGACTTTTGGGAATTGTTGAATTGGCTTTCGAAAATAGGCTTCCAGAAGCGCCGGAGTTTTCCGATTCAGAAATGCTTGAAAAGTTGCAAAAAGTGTACAATTTTGTCAAAGAAATTCCAGAGCATCCGCAAAAAATTAACGAATATTTAAACAGTTTTATGGATTGTGTTTTGGCCGTAAATTCGTACTTTGAGGAAAATCGGGTTTGGACTATCGAAGATCGGGCTCAAAAAGCTGGGATTTTGTATTTTTTGCTTGACTTTTTGAAGAAGTTGACGATTTTGGTCTCGCCGGTTATGCCAAATGTCGCTGAAAAAATTATGGGTTTTTTCCAGTTGCAAAATTCCATGGAAAGTTATAATACTCCCCTAAATCGGGTCTTTAATACGTCCAGGCCGGTGCTTTTTCCGAAGATTTGATAGGATTTTGTTGTGAAATGTATTATTGGTCTTGGTAATCCTGGGGCGACTTATGCCAAAAATTACCATAATATTGGGCTTATTTTTGCTCGCTGGTATGCGGAATTTGTGGGGATGTACCCCGGTAGTACTTCGTTTAAAAGGGTGATTCAGGAGGCTTCTAAACCAGCTTATGACCTGAAAAAATACGAAAATTTTTACTTGATTTTTCCGAAGGAATATATGAATTTGTCGTACAAATCTTTGCTGCCAATTGTCAGTTTGTACAAAATTCCTCCGCATAAAATTTTGGTTTTACACGACGAATTGATGAAAAAACGGGGGATTTTGCAGGTTAAGAACGGAGGAGGTAACGCTGGGCACAACGGATTGCGAGGTATTTCTGAGCATATTGGGAACGATTTTTCGAGGCTGCAGATTGGGATAGATCATCCGAGAAATTTGGGCTTGGAAGGGACGGTTAGTTCGTATGTTTTGTCCGATGTTTTTGATCTGGATTTTTATCGGAAATTATTTGAGGAAAAAGGGGTGAATTTGATTGAAAATTGGCTGAAAAGTTAAAGTTTTTTTCAGAATTTTTTGGAATTTTCTCAAGATTTTCTGGATTTTCAAATTTTTCAGAATCTGGATGAAATTTTTTTTTGCTATTCGAAAATTTTTGTCAGATTTTTGATTTTTTTTTTAATTTTGCTATTTTTTTAAGATTTTTTTGTGTTTTTTTAAAAAATTTGCCAGAATTTTAGAGAATTTTACAAAATTTTAGAGAAAATAGTCCAAAACGCCTCGAAAATCCTCCAGAACTTTATAAAAATTGTACAAAATTTTAGAAAACTTTACGGAATTTTAGAAAATCGCCTAAAACTTTGGAAAAACCCTCCAGAAATTTATAAAAACTTTGGAAAAAATGCTACGAAAATCACCTGTACTTTATTTGACAAAAGGGCAAAAAATCTAGTAAAAAATTTACAAAAATCTTGTAAAAAACGGCAAAAGTTTGGCGAAAAAATGTTCGGAAAATCATTTCTATTTTTATTCAAAATTTCATTAAAAAAACGTTTAAAATCGGCTAAAATGGCCAAAAATATATGACTACAAGGCAAAAACTTTGTTTAACCAAATACGAAAATCTATAGCATTTCCCGCGCCAAGTTTGCGTAATATTTCCCCGCCGTCGGAAAAGGCCAAGATTGTAGGAATTGAGCGGATGGCGTATTCTCTAGCGATTTCGGGCGATGCATCTATGTCGACTTTGTAGAACTTTGCCTTATTGACAAACTCTTCCGAAAATTTCTCGAAAACTGGGGCAAATCCTATACAAGGTCCGCACCACGGAGCGTAAAAATCTATGATTGTAATTCCTTCTGAAATAGCTTTTTTAAAAGACTGTGTGTTCAAAGTTTCCATGCTGCCATTATAGCTGATTTGATTACAATTTGAAACGCTTGGGAAAAATTTCTGAAAATTCACATAAAAAATTCCAGAAAAAACGCCGAAAAAATCTGAAAAATCTTGAAAAAATTTGAAAAAATACCGAAAAAATTCTATAAAAAAAAGCTCGAGAAAAAATGTAAAATTTTATATAATAAATTTATGAAACGGTTTGAAATTTTGACTTTATTCCCCGAAATTTTCCCAGGTTCATTGGGAGTTTCTATTTTTAAGCGGTCTATGGGAGATAAATGGGACCTTAAAACCCATGATTTGCGGAAGTATGGGGTTGGCAAAAATCGACAAGTAGACGACGAGGTTTTTAGTAATTTGCCAGGGATGTTGATTCGCCCAGATGTCATAGACAACGCCATGGCGGACCTGAAATTTTCTGGTCGTAGGATTTTTATGAGTCCGCGCGGGAAGGTTTTGACACAGAGTAAAGTTGAGGAATTGGCTGCCTGTTCTGAGGATATTTTGGTCTTGTGCGGGCGGTATGAAGGCGTTGACCAGCGGGCAATAAACTATTTCAATTTCGAGGAAATTAGCATTGGAAATTATATCCTTTCCGGCGGGGAAGTGGCCGCTTTAGCCATGTTGGAAGCAATTGTACGTAAAATTCCAGGAGTTATAGGAAATTGCGAATCTTTTTCCGCGGAGAGTTTTTGCGACGTTGACAATTTGGAAATTTCCGAAGATAGATACACTCGGCCGGCGGTTTGGGAGACATTGGACGGAGATGTTTTGCCAGTGGAGGAAATTTTATTGTCCGGAGATCATAAAAAAATCGAGCTCTTTCAAAAAAGTCGAAGAAAATGTATAAATAATATGTAGGAGAATTTTATGCATCCGATGGTGCAGGCATTTGAGAAAAAACAGATGGGTATTTTATCTGAAAAAATTCAGCATCCGGCGTTCAAAGCTGGCGATACCCTTAAGGTGACCATAAATATTGAAGAAGGCGGAAAGAAATGGGTCCAGACTTGCGAAGGGGTTTGTATTAACAAAGTCAGCAAGGGAATTTCTTCGGCTTTTGTGGTCCGTAGATTAGACCAAAACGGGGCGGTCGAAATGAGATTTTCGATGTGGTACGAAGGGTTAAAAATCCAAGTTCTACGCCGCGGTAAGGTCAGAAGAGCAAAACTATACTACTTAAGAAATTGTTCAAGAAAAGCTGGTAGAATTAAGGAGTTAGCTCCAGGAAAAACCCGCTAAATTTGGCGTTTTAAGGGCGTTTTTAGGCAAGGAGAAGAGGTAAAATGGCAAAAGCAAAGAATTTGATCAGATTGATAAGTTCCGAGGGCACAGGGGTGTTTTTGGTACGTAAAAAGAACCCAAAAGGGATAAATGCGCAGAAAAAGATCGCTCTGCGAAAGTTTGATAAAAAGTTAAGAAAGCACGTTATTTTTAACGAAGCTAAGATTAAATAAATACGGCCATTTTGGCGGAGTTTGAGAGAAAATTGTGAGTCTTTCTTGTGGTTTTGTAGGTTTGCCGAACGTTGGTAAATCGACGCTTTTTAATGCAGTTTTGAAGAAATCTATGGCGGCGGCGGAAAATTATCCGTTTTGTACTATTGAGCCAAATGTAGGTCAGGTGCCCGTCGATGATTCTCGTCTAGAGGTTTTGTCCAAAATTTCGCAAACTGATAAAATTGTTCCCGCGCTTTTAACTTGTGTAGATATTGCCGGGCTGGTTAAGGGGGCTTATAAGGGCGAGGGGCTTGGAAACCAGTTTTTAGGCCATATTCGCCAGTGTGATTTGATCATACAAGTTCTGCGCTGTTTCGAGGACGATGACATAATCCACGTAGAAGGAAGCGTAGATCCTATGCGCGACTATAATATTGTCAGTTTAGAATTGCAATTTGCGGATATTGACAAGTTGGAAAAAATACTGTCGCAGAAGAAGGTCGAGCCGAAAATGGCGCAGTTGGCCCAAGTTGCAAAAGACCATCTTTCTGGCAATTATTTCCTAAATTCTCGGAATTGGTCTGATGAAGAACTGCAGTTTTTCACTCTACAAGGCCTTTTGACTCACAAGCCGATGTTGGTCGTTGGAAATATGAAGTCAGAAAGTGATCAAAAGTATTTTGACGCAATTTCTTCGCTAAATCCGATCAAAGTTTTCGCGTCTTTTGAACTTATGTTGCAAGAGTTGGATTCTCCTGAAGAGCGGTTGGAAATGCTACACCAACTAGGGCAAGAGCAGAGTGGTTTGACCGCGATTTTGACTAGGGCTTACGCGGATTTGGGGCTAATTAGCTTTTTTACAACTGGTAAAATGGAAAGTCGGGCGTGGAAGGTCCGTAAAGGCGATAATATGCAAGATGCGGCCGGGGAAATTCATACGGATTTTTATAAGGGTTTTATTTCTGCTGAAGTTGTAAAATACGAGCATTTTGTGGAGTGTAATGGCTGGCATGGGGCGAAGGAAAAGGGTTTTGTACGGACTTGTTCTAAGGAAACGCTGGTTGAAGATGGCGATATTTGTATTTTTAAAACTTACAATTCTAAATAATCCATGTAAAATTGGCAAAATTTGCTATTGCAAAAAGGTTAATTTTCATTTAAAATTATATTGTGATGATTTTTGTATACATGTAAACAAAATGTGACAAGTATGCAAAAGGATTTAACTGAATTAATTAGTTTAAATGTACTAGTTAAGAAAGGGTTAATAAAATGATGAGAAATAAAAAATTATTGGTTTTATTTTTGATTTATTCTTTTTCTGTGAAGGCTGTTTCTGATCAGAGTCCTGAAAATTCTGTAGAAATGTTTTCTGTACGGGATTTTTCTAGCCAGATAGAGTTTGCTGAACCAAAAATGGTAATATCAGCCAAAAAAGTTCAAAATTCTTTAAATAAGCAATTACCTAAGGACGCTGGTTCTGATTTGACTAGTCAATGTGCGGATCTCATTGGTAGTGCAGCTTATAATGCCGTCAAAGATGATTTGAAGAAGACACTTTGGATTGAATTGCGCAAGTTTTTTTATGGTACTGGTGATTTTGCTTTGACTCCGGATGGACAAGAATTGCCCGTAGTTTCTGGGAAAATGAGAGGTTTTTTGGATTTCATTTTGGCTCAATTGGGGACAAGTAATGGAGTGCGAGCTGGTGTTGATTGGACTTTGAAAGTTTCTGGTTACAGAGATCAATGTGAAGATTTATTGAAGGAATTTCTAGGGTTTTCTAGTTTAGAGTTATGGGTTGAAAGTCAAGCTCAAAAATTGGCCTTGGTTTCTTTGCAGTCGGTTCCAGGTATGTTGCAAAAAGGTACTACTTTATCGGAAATAGCTAATATTCAGACTTATGTTTCGTTGCAAGATGGTAGAGAAGAATATTTGGCTGGTCAAATCGAAAAGTGCGAGTGGGATTTTTTAAAAGGATACTTTTTATACGAGGCGAAGAACATTTTGAATTCTGTAGTTTCTAATTCGTTGAAAAAACACTTTGAAACTGGCAAATTAGCGGCAAAAAGAGAAATGGAAAATAAAATAAATTCATTAATTTGTGGTTCTGTTCCTTGTGTAGCTTGTCAAGGGCCGATTGGAATGGGAGCGGCTGCTGCGGGTATGATTTTTTATTCCAAATATTCGAAGCAGATTAATGGCGCGATTGCTGATTGTGTGATAGATTTGTTCGGTTCTTCAATAGGCGAGGCTGCTGCGAATTTTGCCGCTTTTAATATTACAAAAGAAGAAATTGACAAGTTTCACCCGGTTGTATGTGAGGTTAAGGCTAAAGTAGAAGAGGATTTTGTTTTGGTTGAAAGTGTTAAAGAAACTGATAAAAGATCGAATATTGTTTCAGAAGTTTCATACAAAACAGCTTCTAAAGTTGCGAATAAGACTTATCAAGCGGTTAAAGGTGGAACAAAGGCAGTAGGTTCGGCTATAAAGGGTCTTGGCCGTTGGTTAGGTTTCTAGGAATTTTTAGCGAATTTTCTTTTATTTCAGTAGGTTAATTTTTCAAAATAAGCTGAAATGTTTAAAATTTTTTACGTGATTTTAATTTTGTAAAGTCAAAATGTTGAATTTTGTTAATTATTTCTCCGTTAGCTCCTATATTTGCGAGCAAAGACGAAAATTTATTCTAAGTTTTTTAGTTATTCCGTTGTCAATAGAGGATTTTTTACAAATTGTATTAAAATTATTTGGCTGATAAATTTTCACGATATTTTTTTGAGATTTTTTATAATTTTTCTAGTGAATTTTGGGACTTGAAAAACTTGGTGAAAATTTTTGTCTAAAATGGCTATTTTGGCGGGAAATTTGTAATTGTTTTTTGAAAATTTTGAAAGTTAATATTTAATTTCAGAAAAAATATTCGAAAAATCTGGCCAAATTAATAAAAAAAAGTGTACTTTTTTTGTGCAATAGTCAAAAAAAACAACAATCAAAAAACTCAATAAAATTTAACGAAAAAACATATTTTAGAAATTTTTATAGATGAAAAATCTAGTGTAAAAAACCAAATTCAACCGGCCAAAATTTTATTTTTTAATCTGGGAGACCAATTGTTCGAACTTTTCAGGAGTTCTCAAAGCCATTTCAGCTAGCATTTTACGGTTAATTTCAATGCCTTTTTGTGCGAGTAAGTTGATAAATTGGCTGTATTTCATATCAAGCGCGCGACAAGCGGCATTAATACGTACAATCCACAAAGCCCGCATATTAGATTTCAGATCTTTACGATCGCGATAGGCGTGCTGTAACCCTTTTTTAACCTTTTCAAGTGCTATTCTATAACAACTTTTGCTACGACCACGATACCCCTTAGCCATGTTAAGGATTTTCTTATGTCTAGCGTGTTGTTTTGTTCCTCTTTTTACTCTTGCCATTTTCTGTTCCTATTATTCAATTATTTTATACCATAAGGCACGCAACGGGTGATGCATTTTACATCGGATGGATGCAATTCAACGAACCCTTTATCATGCCTTTTTTCCTTTTGAGAACGTTTTCTCATGTTGTGTCTCATTCCACTTTTCTTGTGCAGAAGCGTGCCGTCTGCTCTCATTTTGAACCTTTTTTTGACACTACTTTTTGTCTTTAGTTTACACATACAATCGAATAATACACTAAATTTATTCAAAAATCAACTCGTTAACTTCGAAAATCTTTAAAATTAGCGGAAAAAATGGAGGAGTTTTTGATAGTGAAATTCTTGCCGAAAATTTGTAATTTATATTTTTTCGATTTTTGAGTATAATTTGTAAAATGGTGGAAAAAAATCACGAAAATTGGCCAAAATTGAACGAAAATGTGGCTCAGAAAAAAACATTGCAATTTTCTAGGCAAAAAAAGGGGAGTTTGGTTATTGTAGGTTTGCCAATTGGTAATTTTGATGATCTTTCTGTACGCGGCCTGGAAAGCCTGAAATCTGCGGATCTGATTTTGTGCGAAGATACCAGATCTGCTATAGTTTTGTTGAAAAATTTTAATTTGATTGAGAAAAAGTTAATTTCGTATGTTGGGTCATGGAATAAGGCCATTTTGGCGGCGAATACGATCGTGGAGAAGGGCGGAATTGTTGCTTTGGTTTGTGATAGAGGTATGGTTTCGGTTTCGGATCCGGGGGCGAAAGTTGTGCGTTATTTTCGTGGACAGTCTGTCAAAATCGATTGCGTTCCTGGCCCGAGTGCGGTTACAACAGCTTTTGCGTTGACTGGGTATTTTGGTAGTTTTATTTTTCACGGGTTTTTGCCAAGGAAAAAGGCGGAAATTTTGAAATTGGTAAATGGTCTGAAAAATTTGCCGTACAATTTGATTTTTTTTGAGTCGCCGTTGCGTTTATCGGCCAGTTTGGCTGCTTTGGCTGAGATTTTGCCTGGTTGTGAAATTACAATTGCCCGCGAGTTGACCAAACCATTTCAGGAAATTTTACAAGGAAAAATTGAAGATTTTTTGGCCAAAGATTTGAATTTTAAAGGGGAATGTGTACTAGTTGTCAAAAATTATTCGGTACAAAATGATTTTGAGGAAAGTTTGTAAAATAATGAAAAAGTGGCTAAAATGGCCCGTTTTTATAAGTAAATTTTTGTAAATATTTTGAGTTTTTTTGTGAATGGTTAATTTTTCTTATAATTTTTAACAATTTGCGATTGTGATGGATTTTTTTCTATTTTATTTCAAGTTTTTTTGCGGTTTTTTGTCGAATTTCTTGTCTAATATTCAAAGTTAGAGCGATTGCCAAAAATGACATTCCTGCGAAAATCCAAGGTTCCGTAATATCGTTAAAAATCCTGGATCCTATGAAAAAAGATAGAGGAAATTCCAGGTATTTTATAGGTTGCAATGCCGCAATATCGCAGCTTTCCCAGGCCTTTAGAAAGCAATAAAGTATCAGGTTGGCCTGCACCCCTAAGAGTAGAAAAATCCACCAATTCTGAGGCATTTTAAACGTGAAGAAAGGCAAAAATAGCAGCGAAATACCTAAAGACGATCCAAATAGCATCATCAGCATCGATTCCTTTTGATTCATTAAAAATTTGTTAAAAACGTCCAAGCAGGCGAACCCGATTGCGCTCAAAATTAATAAAATTGCGGTCAAAAAATTAACTTTTTCATAAACAGGAATACTGGTTAAAACTATCCCGATTATACCTAAAAATACCGTAATTAGCCGGCCGCGAATGGATTCTCCGAGGAAAATAGCGGCTAAAATGACTACCCAAATAGGTATTGAAAAGTTAATAGTAGTAACAACGGACATTGGCAAAATTTTCAAAGAAGTTACGTAAAAAAACATAGAAATTCCAAACAAAATTGCTCGAATTCCGTGGTTTTTAGCTGTGTTTAAGGTGATTTTTGGCTTGTACCATACCAAAAGTGGAATTAGCATGATTGTAGCGAAAAAGAATCGCAAAAAAAGGGTATCGCAGACGCTTGTGTTGGTAAATTTCATCATGGCATCCAAGCTTACGCTAAGAATTATCGCCAAAATCAGGAAAATTGTGCCTTTTATATATTTTATCACCAGTATATTTTGTCAAATTGTGCTGAAAATTTCAACTTGCGTTTGTTTGTAAAGTTTTGTATTATAGTCAAGAACGAATAGTCAGAAAATAACTTTAAAATTTTCTTCACCCAATTTCTATTATAGTTTTTTTTGCATAGTAAAATCAATGTGGTTTTTATGAGTTTTGAGCATAGGTTGTTGCTTTGTAGTACGAGGTAAAAATTATTAATTAGTGCTAACATGCAGAGTTATAAAGAGGGATTATGAATTCAATTAAATTAGAACCAAAAGCTGCGGATCGCTTATATTTAGCTTACGTAGTTTTGAATTGAAAAATTTTTAGTTTTTTGGAGTTTTCTTTTTGTCCTGGTTTGGGTAGAATTGAAACGGAGTAGTTTTCGAAATTTGATTTTCGAATCCGATGTTTTGTATGGAAAAATTACCGCAACTCAAGTGGAAATGCTTGGACAATTTTGATTCTGTGGAAAACGACAGTTTGTTTTTCAATGCTGATATAAAAATTAACCAGGATATGCGGGCTATTTTGGCTCCGGTTTTTGAGAAATTTGCTTATAATTTGGAAATGGAAATTCGCAAGGAATTCGGCCAAAAACCAGAGCATAATATCTTCACTGGCGGTAATCATACTTTCTATTTTGTTTTGCCAAAAGTTTTTAAATGGTTAAATAATGATTATAAATTTATTAATGTACGGTTAAAATTGGATGAAGCGAACTTGACAAATGGTGTAGAAAATTTGGTCAATCATAAAGATGGCGGATTTTACGAGATTATTGTTGGAGGTTATTCTATTGATGCTAGTAAAATTGGACAAAGAAATGAAAAGCCAAATTGGTTTCATAAGAATTACATGATGACAAACGCGTTTTTGGATGATAAGGTTTTTTCGGCTATTTCTTTGAATATCGTCAAACATTACGATTCTATGCAAGAGGCTTTGGACAATCATTTCATAGTTTTGGGTAGGACAGAAACGATTAATGGACTTAAGAATTTTGAATATTATACCCACGGAAATCAGATTAAAAAAAAGACTAAATTTCCTAATGTAGTCAGCGATTCTCACTTTATGGCGAACATTTTAATGCACAAAGGGATTGGGATTTGGCACGTTTTTAGCAGTCTTAAAGAACCTGATACTTTTATTTTGGATGAAAAACCTTTGGAAGTTATTCGAAGAGTAATTTTGTGTAAAAGAAATAGTAATTTTTTGAAAATTCGGAACAAATTGCTTCATATTTTGAAAAATGATTGATAAATTTTTGAATTTTTTGCGATTTTGAGAAAATTTTTGTTGGTAATTTTTTTCCGCGGTTTTTATTTGTATTTTCTTGAAAAATTTTTGGCCTTGAGAGAAAAAATAAAATTTTGCATACTATTGTTGAGGAGCGGATTATTTCATATTTTCACATTTTTTTACAAACGGATTTTGTGGGGAAAAGCGTACTGATTTTGCTAAGTTTGGCGTCTTTGTATGTTTGGGCTGTAATTTTAAAGAAAACGACGTATTTGCTTAAGATTATGCGGAATAATCGGGCTTTGGAAGAGTATGTTAAGTCAATGCCGAAGGTCAAAAGGTTAATAGTTGAAGAGCCTTCAATGAATTTCGAAATTTACGATAAACTTTTTACACTATATGTCAATCAAAAGGACGATATTGCAAAAAATTTGAGTGAAATTGAGGAAGAAATAGTGCAAAAATGGGAAATTTCCATGGAAAAAGATCTTAACTATTTGAGTACTATTGGATCGATTGCGCCTTTTGTCGGCCTTTTTGGCACGGTTTGGGGAATTATGAATAGTTTTCAGTCCATTGCTGCTTGCCAATCTACTAGTATTGCCATTGTTGCGCCAGGGCTTTCGGAGGCTTTGTTTGCTACTGCTGTCGGCCTTTTTGTAGCAATTCCGGCTACGGCTTCGGTAAGTTTGCTCTATTCTTACATAGACAAAATTGTCAAGAATTTCCGGGTTTTTAGCGTTTTTACAAGGGATAAGTTCGAGGAAACCAAAAATGGGGGAAATTCCTAAATGCAATTTCATAGAAAGAGCGGGCGGCGCGGTTCTGAGATCAATATTACCCCACTTGTTGACGTTATGCTGGTTTTGTTGGTGATTTTCATGGCCGTTTCGCCGAGTATGCACAGTGACGTTGAGGTTAAGGTTCCTAAGGTAAAATACTCGCATGAGACGAAAAGTCTGAGGAAAGAGGATTTGGTAAAGTTGGTTATTTCTGCGCAAAAATTGTTTATTAACGAGAAGGAGATTGCTCATGAGGCTTTGATCAGCGAGTTGAGTGGGTATGATAAAAAATTAACTATTTTGGTTAAGGCGGATCGAAGTTTGAGTTATGAAAAAGTGTACGAGATTTTGGATTTGCTCAAGGCGGCTGGTTATGTGAACATTGCCCTTGTTGGTTTATGCGAATAAATCGGCCATTTTAGCGGGTTTTATGATGTTTTCAAGTGATTTTCGAAGTTGTTTTATGGCTAGGAAAAAGTACAAAGTTGGTTTTTTATTAGGAAAAGTTGTTTTTGGAATTGGTTTTTGGCAAAAATTTAGAAATTGGAAAAATTTTAGAAAAAAATGTATGGTTAAAGTTGTAAACACGGCCATTTTAGCGGATTTTGTGAGGTTGTTGATAACAGTCTAATTATCGGGCAAAAGTTTAGAAAAATAACGGATTTTAAGATTTTACAAAGCGCATTCCAAGTTAGGTTTAGAAATTTTAGAAGTCGCTCACCAAGTTAGGTTTATAGGTTGCCAATCAAATTAGATGTAGAGTTTTTCCACAAATCTAGAAATTTTCGTATTTTTTTGCGAATTTTTATATAAAAAATCAAATTTTTGTAAATTTTTTGAAAATTTTCGCTGTTTTTTCCCATTTTTTCTAAGTTTTTTGTAAATTTTCTATATTTTTTTTGGCTTTTTCAATTTTTCCCCCTAAATTTTCGCTGTTTTTTCCCATTTTTCCTAAATTTTCCTCAATTTTCTAAGTTTTCCTAAATTTTCTGGTAAAATTTTGAACGAATTTTTGTTTTTCCATTTTATTTTAATAATTTTCATTCGAAAAAATTAATTCCAGCCAAAAAATAATACAAAATCATCGTAAATTCCGCTAAAATGGCCGATTTTGGATGTTAAATAAATTCACTTCTTCATCTTGGTCCTTTTTGTTATAATTCCGATATGAGTGTCATTTTTACTGGTGATAGGCCGACGGGGCCCTTGCATCTTGGTCATTTTGTAGGATCTATCAAGAATCGGTTAATGGTTCAGGAGCAGGGAAAATGGATGTATATTTTTATGGCCGATACCCAGGCGCTGACGGACTATTTTGAAAATCCAGGTTTGGTTAGTAGAAATGTCTGGCAGTTGGCCGAAGATTATGCCGCTTGTGGGATTGATTTTGAGAAAAATTGCATTTTTATACAGTCTATGATTCGAGCGCTTCCTGAAATTGGGATGTATTATATGAATTTTGTCACGTTGTCAAGAGTGGAGCGAAATCCGACGGTCAAAACGGAGTTGCAAAGTAAGAAATTTGCCCGAGATATTCCTTGCGGTTTTGTGTGCTATCCTATCTTCCAGGCTGCCGATATCACCGCGTTTCAGGCTACGGATATTCCAGTAGGTGAAGATCAGCTGCCAATGCTCGAGCAAACCAATGAAATTGTGCGGAAGTTTAATTCCATGTATAACACCGACATTTTGAAAGAATGTAAGATAATGGCGAGTTCTACCCCGCGGCTTGTGGGAATTGACGGACAGGCAAAAGCAAGTAAATCCTTGAATAATTGCATTTTTTTGAATGATTCTGCTCAGGAAGTTGCCAATAAGGTAATGTCTATGTATACGGATCCTAATCATATTAGAGCCAGCGATCCTGGGCGGGTTGAGGGTAATGTGGTTTTTGACTATCTGACAGCTTTTGCGACGGATTTGGCGGAAATTGAAGATTTGAAGGCGCAGTACCGGAAGGGCGGTTTGGGAGATGTATTGATTAAAAAACGGTTAATTGCGATTTTGGAAGAGTTTTTTGGGCCAATTAGAGAGCGTAGGGCGAAAGTGGATCCGAAATTGCTCAAAGAAATGGTTTTTGCCGGGACAAAAAAGGCGAATATTGTTGCAGATGGGGTGCTTTCTCAGATCAAAGAAGCGATGTTTTTGAATTTTAGGTAAAAAATTTTTCATTTTGTTTTAGTTTTTGTGGAATTTTTGGATTTTTTGAAAGATTGGTGCATTAAATTGGCTAAAATGGCCGAGTTTAGAGGGGTGTACATTGTTAAATAAAAGGTTAATGAAAAGTTTACGAATCTAAAAAATTTTTGTGAAAAAATAAGGGTGATTTTTGGGGGCAAATTTTGCTATACTATAGAAAATTGGAGAAATTATGGAACTAGTACCGATAGTTATAAAGAAGAGCGCGCAAGGGGAGCGATCGTATGATATTTACTCGTTTTTGCTGCGGAATCGTATCGTTTTTCTGAACGGGCAGATCAATGACGGGGTGGCGGCGTCCATTTGTGCTCAGCTGATTTTTTTGGAATCTGAGGATCCGGAACAGGATATTAATTTGTATATAAATTCCCCTGGTGGTTCTATTTCTGCTGGGATGGCCATTTATGACACTATGCAGTTCATACGTCCGGATGTGGCTACGCTTGGAATGGGGATGGCGGCGTCTTGCGGTTCTTTCTTACTTTCTGCTGGCGCGCCTGGAAAACGTACTGCTTTGCCTAATACGAGGGTGATGTTGCATGAGCCTTGGGGGGGGTACCAGGGGCGTTCGAAGCATATTGAGGATCATGCTAAAGAGATAATTTTCCTACGTGACAAATTGGTTGAAATTTACCGTAAACATTCTGGCCAAAGTTCTGAAAATATTAACAATTGGCTAGATCGGGAGAGTTTTTTCTCGGCCGAGGAAGCTCAAAAATTTGGATTTATTGACAAAGTGGTAACTTCTAGATCAGAAAAATGGTCTCCTACGTTGAGTGGAGTGGATATTTTGGGTGAATAATAGTGGATATTTTTGGTTAAATTTATAATTTTTTTTGGATTTTGTAAATTTTTTGAAAAGATTTCGCAATTTTGAGTAGTTTTTTTGCAATTTTCTGGATTTTTCGAGGGATTTTCGGCGTTTTTTTTTTGCAATTTTCTGGATTTTTTGCAAAATTTTCAGCAATTTTTGGATTTTCTGATGGATTTTCGACTTTTTTTGTAAAATTTTCAATTTTCTCGTCATTTTTAGCGTTTTTTTGAAAAAATTTGCAATTTTGAGTGG